>Ga0207665_10000013_pt1 | contig 140039 bp, 113 predicted proteins | sample LARL112metaG_FD_184351 | JGI IMG/M metagenome (GOLD analysis project Ga0207665, IMG submission 184351) | Corn, switchgrass and miscanthus rhizosphere microbial communities from Kellogg Biological Station, Michigan, USA - LAR L11-2 metaG... | ecosystem: Host-associated > Plants > Roots >... | reverse complement strand
CTGTATCCCGAATCGCGCATCTGTTCGAATTTAGCGTCAATGATGGATTCAGTTGCCATAAAATCGATCTACGAAGAAGCCAAGTTCCGACGCCCAACGGTTGAGTTGACGCGGCGGGCGACAACCACGTTACGGACAAGTTGTCGATGACAAGCCCGCTTACTCCGCTCGCGTCCAACGATTTGTTATTCCGCCCTGCATTGTAGCGGGTTCTCCCTACCCAACCAGCGCGCGCGCGAAACTCGATTCGATGTTCCACCCAACTCAATCACCACGCTCCGTTGCCGCGTTAAAGTTTTAAAGCGAAGCGGGATAACGGTTGAGTTGACGCGGCGGCGCGAATTCATTCAAGCATCGCCGGACGAATCAAGTTGAGAAACACGCCCCCGCCGCTCGCGTCCAACGATTTGTTCGACGGCGGTTGCCGATTAAGAACGCTCACTGATCGCGCGGCGGGCAAGCCAACCGAGTGATACGTTTAGTACGAAGATCCTCAACAGTACAAGTGCGTGGCTGATATTTTTGCCCGTCGAATTTCAAGATCGTAGTGAACAGAGTAACCGCTGTGTGGCCCACGTCCGCAATGTCACGGTAGCCGTTCGTCGACGTCTTCTGGATATCGAGCCAATCGGTCTGAGTTTTGAGAACCAATTCATAGCCACCAGCGTCGGGAGGCAGTCTCGTGAAAATCCAGAAGGGCGTGTTGTGCGCGCCCTGCAAACAAAATTCGCCAGCCTGAACGACCAAGTCCGGTAAGCCGTCGCCGTTTATGTCAACGGCAGACGCAACGAAATATTTTTCTGGCGCAAAGTGACGACTAGCGAATTGTTCGCAGCGAGCGATCTGTTCGCCATTTTCGTCCAAGAGTTGCTTTAGCACGTCGGCCGGTATTTTAGCCGGACGCTTCACAGGTGTTTCCGAGCCGAAAGATATTTGGACGCGCGAGACAGGTTTCCGCTGCGCGATTGCGGGCTGTGCGGCAATCATGAATGCGATCGCGAGCAAGATGGGATTTGAGAGTGTGCTAGTCATCGTGTTTATCAGAAGCCGTCGAACTACTAATTATGCCTCATGCACCATAATACCGTCATACGCGGTATTATGGATGACTCATAATAAGCTCGATCAGCGCAAAAAACGTCAATCTCTCCTTCAACAACGATGTTCTCTTTATTGCTGGGGCGCGTTTCTTTATGCGACACAAACGTTTGTAAGCGACTCGGTCTAAAGGTGAATCATATTACCGTTAATTACGGTAATATGCATCATTTATGACCAAAAGAAAGCTGCTCGATCAAGTGAGCGATGTAGCTCGGTTCAGACATCTCAGCCTGCGAACCGAAGAAGCCTACCGCAATTGGATCAAGAGATATATTTTTTTCCATGGAAAACGACACCCGAAAGAACTCAATGCCGAACATGTACGTGCGTTCCTTACACATCTCGCCGTCAACGAACGGGTCGCAGCTTCCACTCAAAACCAGGCATTCAATGCGCTGCTTTTCCTCTATCGACAGGTCTTGCAGGTGGAAGCGCTGGACATTCAAGGTGTGGAGCGGGCACGCCATTCGAGGCGGTTGCCGGTGGTCTTTACAAAGGCTGAGGCGACCGCGTTGATTGCGCAAATGGAAGGCGATGAGCAATTGATTGCCGGCCTCTTGTATGGTTCGGGTCTGCGCATAATGGAGGCTGTGCGATTGCGTGTTAAGGACGTTGATTTTGCGCGTGGCGAAATCATCGTACGCGACGGCAAAGGAGAGCAGGATCGATTGACGATGTTACCGCTGACGCTGAAAAATCCACTAAGCCAGCGAATGGCAGTTGTGCACCAGCTACATACTGAAGACCTGAAGCGTGGTTACGGGGCGATATATCTGCCTTACGCGCTGGAAAGAAAATACAAGAACGCAGCCACCGACTTTGTCTGGCAGTATGTTTTCCCGGCAGACAAATTATCAGTCGACCCGCGCACCGGCGAAATAAGACGGCATCACATTTCTGAACAGAACGTCCAGCGGGCAGTCAAAACTGCCTTGCGGGGCGCAGGAATTAAGAAGAATGGAAGCTGTCATTCTTTTCGACATAGCTTTGCGACTCACCTGCTGGAAGACGGCTATGACATTAGGACAGTTCAAGAGCTGTTAGGGCACAAGGATGTCCGCACGACGATGATCTACACGCATGTCCTCAACCGTGGTGGAAGAGGTGTTAAGAGTCCGTTGGATGGATAGTCTCAAGTCTCGCCGCCCGATCAAATTTACTATTCACGATTCACCATTTACGATTGACGTGTGACAAAGTCACTTATTATCCGTACGCCGGATCACATTGATGATGGCAGGACTGCTTTGCCGCTGGTGGCGATTGTTGGGCGGCCGAATGTGGGCAAGTCGACTCTGTTCAATCGTCTGATCGGACAACGGCGCGCGATTGTCGGGAACGAGCCCGGCATCACGCGCGATCGCATCTATGGCGAAGCGGATTGGAATGGCGTGCGCTTCTCGATCGTCGACACCGGCGGCATTGTGCCCGATGACGATGCGGTGATTCCTACTAACATTCTGAAGCAAGCGGCGGTGGCGATCGACGAAGCCGGCGCGTTGATTTGGATGGTCGACGCGCGTAAAGGCACGACGCCGCTCGATGAAGAGTTGGCGCGGCTGCTGCGCTCGACGGGGAAGCGGGTGCTGGTGGCGGCAAACAAAACTGACGCGGCTTCGCTGGAACCGGAACGCGTGGACTTCTATCGGTTCGGATTTGAAGAAGTGTTTGCGATTTCCGCGGAGCAGGGAAACGGAATTGGAGAGTTGTTGGATGCGCTGGTGAAGGGCCTTGAGGGGAAAGGGGAAAGGGGAAAAGGGAAAGGGCAAAGGGCAAAGAGACAAAACGAGGCGTGGGATGGAGAAGGAATATCTGCGCTCCCGGGAGCGCTCCCAGCAAGAGAGTTGCGTCTGGCGATCGTCGGACGTCCAAACGTCGGCAAGTCTTCTTTACTTAATCGTCTGTTGGGTGAAGAGCGGGCGATCGTTTCGCCGGTGGCCGGCACCACGCGAGATGCGGTCGATACTCTGCTCGAAACTCAGGAACAGACTTTTCGCCTCATCGACACCGCGGGCATTCGCCGCAAAGGCAAGACGCAGGCGATGGCGGAGAAGCTTTCGGTGATCATGGCGCGGAAGAGTTTGGAACGCGCCGACGTGGCGATTGTTTTGCTTGACGCGGCGGAGGGAATTGCGGCGCTCGATGCCGCGATTGCCGGCTACGCGGCCGAGGCGGGATGTTCGATCATTCTGGCGCTGAACAAGTGGGACGCGATTAATAATAAGGAGACAGGTTCGGTTTCGGCGTTTGAGCGGAAGATACGCGAGCAGATGAAGTTTCTGGCCTGGGCGCCGATTGTTTCTATCTCAGCCTTGAAAGGGCAGCGAGTGCAAAAACTTTTGCCGCTCGCAATTCGCGCTAATAAAGCGCGCCGGCGCCGGATTCCGACTTCGCAGTTGAATCAATTTTACGAGCGCATGATTCAACGCGCCGGTGTCGTTCCGGCAAAGACGCACGGCGGATCACGTCTGCACGTGCAATACATCACGCAGACGGGCGTGCGGCCGCCGGCGTTCGTCGTATTCACTGCGGGGGGAAAGGCTGGATTACATTTTTCTTTCTTGCGCCATCTGGAGAATCGTTTACGCGAAGAGTTTGATTTTTTCGCCACGCCGATGAAATTTGTCGAGAGACATAGAAGGAAGAGAGGCTAGGGGCTGGAGACTAGAGGCTGGAGACTAGAGGCTGGAGACTAGGGGCTGGAGACTAGGGGCTGGAGGCTAGAGGCTGGAGACTAGAGGCTGGAGACTAGAGACTGGAGAAACCATGGGCGAGAAGATTACTACTCAACAGCTCTCACTCTAAGGAGGAATCGACATGGAAAACTCATTCAAGAGTTATCGGGATCTTGAGGTTTGGAAGAAAGCGATGGATGTGGCTCGAAATGTATATAAGGCCACAGCCAATTTCCCCGCCGAGGAAAGGTTCGGTCTAACAAACCAGATTCGTCGTTCAGCGGTCTCCGTTCCGTCAAATCTTGCTGAAGGACATGCCAGAGCGTCCGCTGCTGAGTTTAGCCGCTTCATTTTGATATCGATGGGATCGGTCGCAGAATTAGAAACGCAAATCTTGCTGAGCGGTGATCTGGGCTACTTGGACAATGAGAAAAAGGAGTCATTGCTAAGCGAACTAGATTTGGTGGGGAAGATGCTGCGAGGACTTTCGAAAGCCATCGCGCGACGAAAATCACAGATGCGGACCTAACTTAGTCTCCAGTCTCTAGCCTCAAGTCTCAAATGCCAGCCTCTAGTCTCAAGTTCGACGTCATCGCTCGCGAAGGCGAGGCGCGCGCGGGTACTCTGCAAACGCGTCGTGGGGCGATCGAAACGCCGGTGTTCATGCCGGTCGGCACCGCGGGCACGGTGAAGGGAACTCGATTTGAAGAACTCGAGGCGCCTGATCTGGATGCGCGCATCATTCTCGGTAACACGTATCACCTTTGGCTGCGGCCCGGCATCGAAACGATCAAAGCGTGTGGCGGGTTGCACAAATTCATCGGCTGGGAACGCGCGATGCTGACTGACTCAGGCGGGTTTCAGGTCTGGAGTCTCGGCAAATTAAGAAAGATCACGGAAGACGGAACTGAGTTTCGTTCGCACGTCGACGGCGCGCTTTGTTTTCTGTCACCGGAGATTTCGATGGAGGTGCAAGCTGCGCTCGGCGCTGAGATCGCGATGGCCTTTGATGAATGCGCGCCGGGAGAAGCGACACTTGAAGAAGCGCGAAGAAGTATGGAGTTGACATTGCGTTGGGCGAAGAGATCGAAGGAAGCGTTTGAAAGGTACAGAACCGCCGGCGATCAGCAGCGGGTGGAAGAGGCCCGGAAGATCACTGCCCAGAAAGGCGCGACACACCCGCTCGCTACCGCGAGCGGTTCCGTAACCAGAGCGCAAGCCGACAGCTCGCGCTGCACTCAGGCGCTGTTTGGCATTGTGCAAGGCGCGTCGCACCTCGATCTGCGGCGTGAGAGTTTGGAATGCACAGTTGAGATCGGTTTCGACGGCTATGCGATCGGCGGACTCAGTGTCGGCGAAGAAAAACCCGCGATGTTGGATGTGATCGAAGACCTTGCGCCGCGCTTGCCTGCTGACAAGCCGCGTTATTTGATGGGCGTGGGAACGCCGGAAGACTTGATTGAAGCCGTCGCCCGTGGCGTCGACATGTTCGATTGCGTGTTGCCGACGCGCAACGGTCGCAATGGTCAGGCGTTCACCTCGCGCGGCAAGTTAAACATCAAGAATGCTCGCTATGCGCAGGATCAGCGTCCACTTGATGAGTCGTGCGCGTGCTCAGTTTGCGCTCGGCATTCGCGCGCGTTCATTCGCCATCTTTATCTGGCCGGCGAGATGCTCGCCAGCATTCTGTTGACGCATCACAATCTGGCGTTCTTCCTTGACACCATGCGAGGCGTCAGGCAAGCTATCCGTTCTGGCCAATTCGCGAAATTTCAACGAGAGTACACCGAGCAACTGAACTTGGGACTCAACTGATACTGGCCCCGAGTCTTGCCTGAATCTCAGTTGCCCTGGATGGCAGAATGACCCGCGTTGATGCCAGCGGAAGCGTCACGATGCGCAGCCGGGACTGACAAAAATGCACTCAATGAATCTGCTGCTAATTTTTTTCCAGGGCGCCGGGGGCTTCGGGTTTTTGATTCCGATGATCCTGGTGTTTGGGGTTTTTTATTTGCTGCTCATCAGACCACAACAGCGAAAACAACGAGAGCTGCAAGCGACGATTGCCCAGTTGAAAGCGGGGGACAAAGTGGTGACCACCGGCGGCGTCATCGGCGTTATTACGGTCGTGCGCGAAACGAGTTTTCTGATCAGAAGCGACAAGTCGATTCTTGAGATTGCACGCACGGCCGTCGCCGGCGTGGACGCGGAAGAAAAGAAATAGTGGCCCAGACTTCAGTCTGTGGACCTAGAGGAAATAAAAACAGACCGAAGTCTGTGCTACCTGTTCATGAAAAAGAAAAACCTCCTTCAGCGCGCGATTATTATCGGGGCCGTAACGCTGTTGGGCCTTTACATTGTAATCGGGCCGCACGGTCGGCGGCCACATCTCAGCGATTTCAAGTGGTCTGGAATTAAGGCGACGCTCGCGGAGAACATCCACCTGGGACTCGATCTAAAAGGGGGCTCGCATCTGGTGATGCGAGTGAAGACCGACGAGTATCTCAAACGCCTGTGCGAAGACAGCGCAACCGCGGCGCAGAACGCGGCCAAGGACGCGAACTTTGACGTCAAAGAAGCGCATGCCGATACGTCCGGCGGCGATTATCGCGTGGTGATGGAGGTCGGCGATCCCGCGAAGCTTAGCGAGATTCGCGACGCGGTCGAGAAGAAAGTCGATCTGGGTGATCGAGCCGGTTGGTCCTATTCAGGGTCAGGCAACACGATGGCCTGGACGCTGACCCAGACCGCGCAGCGTACGCTGACCGAGCAGGCGACCGATCAGGCAATGAAGATCATTGAGAGTCGCATCAATACGCTCGGAGTTACTGAGCCGACGCTGCAACGCCATGGCGCGCAATACTCACATGAAATTCTGCTGCAAATGCCAGGCATACAAGACCCTGAGCACGTGAAGCAGTTGCTCAAGGCGCAATCCCATCTCGAACTGGTCCATGTTGTGAGTCCGTCGAGCCCAGCGCCAGTTCAGACTTACTCCAGCAAGGAAGAAGCGATTGCTTCGCTGAACAGCGGTGGAAGTATTCCGGCTAATAAGCGCGTCTTGCCTTACACGGAGCGCGCGGAGTTGGCGACGCCCACGGACAATCCAAACGCGCCGAAACCAACCAAGTGGGTGGTGGTGGAATCGCCGGCAATCATCGACGGCATTGAGTTGCGAAATGCTTCGGCGGTGCAAGCTCGTGCCGGCGGCGATGACTATGAAATCCAGTTTTCCTTGAAGAAATCAGGCGCGGACAAATTCGGCCAGTGGACCGGGGCCAACCTCAACGAATACATGGGTGTAGTGCTCAACGACGAAGTTAAATCAATTGCCTTCATAAAATCGCAAATCTTCGACACCGGAGAAATCACCGGCAAGTTTTCGAAACAATCCGCGGACGATCTGGCGTTAACGCTGCGGTCCGGGGCCCTGCCGGCGGCGATCGAGTATTCTGAGGAGCGCACGGTGGGACCAAGCCTGGGCGCTGATTCGATTCGATCCGGCGTGCGAGCTTCGCTGTTGGGGCTGGGGCTGGTCGTGTTCTTCATGCTGTTCTACTACCGGGGCTCGGGAATTAACGCGGTCGTGGCGTTGCTCCTTAACATGATGCTGATGATGGCGGGACTGATTCTATTCAATGCCACGCTAACGCTCCCGGGTATCGCCGGAATCATTCTGACGATAGGTATGGCGGTCGACTCGAACGTGCTCATCTTCGAACGGATCCGCGAAGAGTTACGCTCCGGCAAGACTATTCCTTCAGCCGTTGAGCAAGGTTTCGGGCACGCATTCATAACCATCATCGATACCCACGTGACGACCATCATTTCGTCTTTATTCCTGTACGTGTTTGGCGCCGGACCCATTCGAGGATTCGCGGTCACGCTGGTACTTGGCTTGTTGGTGAATTTGTTCTCGGCCGTTTACGTATCACGCACGATCTTCATATGGTTGCTGTCCCGCAAAGGGAAGCGAATCGAGTCGCTTAGTATTTAACTACGGTGACAAGTGACAAGTGCCAAGTGCCAAGTGACGAGAGATGAGAGATGAGTGACAAAGGGATAGGTGGGAGCAAATTCGTTTTGCTTGTCACTTTGCACGGCTCACTTGTCACCGTTCTACAATGATTCAACTATTCCATAACGTAAATATTGACTGGCTCGGCAAGCGCCGGTTCTTCATTGGCCTTTCTATTCTCTTATTGCTTTCGGGGATGGGGGCGGCGCTCTATCGACACAAATTTCATCCCAACGGCTCGGATGCTTTCAATCTCGGAGTGGACTTCAAAGGCGGAACAGTTGTCACCGTCCGGTTCAAGCAGTCGTTGCCCGCAGACTTGCTGCGGGCGGCGATCGATCGCGCCGGTTTAAAAGGAGCGGTGATTCAACAGGCTTTGGACAAACCAGGCGAGTTCCTTATTCACTTGCCGCGCCAGGGAGAGGCGGAGAGCCAGGCCGGTGTCGAGTTCGCGCGGTCACAAATAACCAAGGCGCTGAATACATTCGGGCCTGAAACGAAAGGCGATCTGAACAGCGACCCGCAGGCGGCATACAGGATCGAAGGCACCGATGCGGTCGGTGAGGTGGCCAGCAAGCAGCTTCGCACTCAGGCGATTGCGGTTACCATCGCTGCGCTGGTGGGCATGCTTTTGTTCATCGCGTTTCGATTTGAGTGGACCTACGGGGCGGCCGCCGTGATCGCCGTGTTCCATACGGTGCTGGTAACGCTCGGATTGTTTTCGATATTTCAGATTGAGATAAACCTCACTGTCATCGCGGCGCTGCTGACTCTGGTCGGCTTTGACGTAAACGATTCAATCGTTATCTTCGATCGGATTCGCGAAAATCGAAAACTGCATCGCCGCATGAGCCTTTACGAGGTAACCAATCTCTCAATCAATCAGACGCTTTCGCGTACGGTGATTACCTCAGGTCTCGTTTTTCTCTCAGTGATCGCGCTGGTGTTGCTGGGTGGAGAGACTCTGAGGCCGTTCTCGCTCGCTTTGCTGATGGGAATTATCTTTGGCACGTACGACACGATTGCAGTCGCCGGCCCAATCATGGTCTGGTGGGAGAAGAGACTCGAAGCCGGCAACAAGATCGCGTTACCAGGCGCGCGCGAAAGCGGCATCAAGACAAGTCGCAGTCCCGCGGGGCAACGGCAGCGCGCGAACAGCGGAGCGCAGAAACCATCTCGAGCCGCGCGCGCCTGACGGTGGAACACACTTCAGCAATCGGTGTCTAACATTATTCCGCTGTCTTTGTGGCGCGGAAGTGCTTGATATTTGAGAGGGATTTTGTTCTTGACTTTGCGAGCGAATGCGGCATAGACTGCACGCGTTGCTGGCCAATTAAATACGCTTTTGTAGTCGTGCCCGAGGTTGAGTTGAGCGAGGGAGGCACGGTGGGCTCTACGTTGAAAAGGTGGCCAGCTTCTTTGTGTATTCTCGCAGAGTGGCTGGGTTCAACGTTTCGGCGTATTGAGTCAGACCCCCCGGCTGTTTCCCTTTCATAACACGAAGTTAATGGCACGGAAAGTTGTTCGCAATACATCCTTGACCCTCTTGGCACCGGAATAGGGAGGTATAGCTATGTTCGAGAACCTGGTCGAGTCTGGATCGCATTCGGCGGATCTGAAGCGAAAGGGCTCATTTCTAGTTGGCTTCACCATAATATATGTTGTGTTGATTCTGACTGGCTTGATTGTTGGTATTCTGCTGGCGCAGGTTTACGTCGATCCTCAGAACCTTGAACTGACGGCGTTGATTGCTCCGGTCCCAGCGCCGCCGGCCCCGAAGGCGGAGGAAGCGCCGAAGCCGGAGAAGGTTGAGATCAATAAAAATGTCGACGTGCGCAAAGAATTGATCGCTGACGTGACGCGCGCTGAAATCGTTCCGGAAAGGGTTTCAAATAAGGCGAGCGACATACCGCCTGTACGTCGCAATGTAGTGACAGTACAAGGTTCCGGAAACACTAACGCCGTTAACCCGATTGCCCCTGGAGCAGGCGGCACCGGCGGCGCTCCAGTCACGGCGGGACCGGTCAAAATGGAAACGGAGGCACCGCCTGCGGCGCCGAAACCCACGCCTCATGCCCCAATTTCCGGCGGCGTGATGAACGGCAAAGCTATTCACCTGGTCACACCGCCTTATCCGCCGATCGCCAGAAGCGCTCATGCTTCCGGCGCGGTACAAGTGCAGGTGCTAATCGACGAGAATGGAAACGTTGTCTCAGCGCATGCGGTGTCTGGCCACCCCCTGCTGCAAGCGGCGGCCGTGGCAGCGGCGCGGGCTTCAAGATTCACGCCAACGAAATTATCGGGTCAGCCGGTTAAAGTTAACGGGGTGATCATCTATAACTTTGTGGCGCAGTAATTAATCGGCGCGGGTTTGGAACTAGCAGACGCTCGCTAGCTTCGAGTCGTCAATCGCAATCTATGTAATCAACCTTGGAGGGTTTATCGTGACTATTCTGACAAGTATGCTCGGGACGAAAGCTCTCGGCTTTCTCCTTTTTCTCTTGCAAGCGCCCAGTCCGTCAGCCAGCCCGGCGGGCGGGAACGAGTTCACCATTACGGAGATGGTTAAGAACATGGGCAGCGTAGCCATAACGGTTGTGATCATTCTGCTGATCATGTCGGTGTACTCGATCGCGATCATGGTCGAGCGCTATTTGACTTACACTGCCGCCAAGAAACAATCTCGCGAGTTTGCCCCGCGCGTGGCTCAGGCGCTCAAGAACAATCGCATTGAGGAAGCCATCAATATCAGCGACAAGCATCGCAAGTCACATCTGGCGATGGTGGTCAACAGCGGTTTGCAGGAGTTTCGCGCACATGAGGCCTCGAACGAGATTTCAGGCGATGAAATCGAAGCTTCGAAACGCGCGTTGCAACGAGCAATAGCGATTAAGACGGCGGAATTTCGGCGCGGGCTTTCCGGCCTGGCTACGATCGGATCGACCGCCCCATTCGTGGGACTGTTTGGAACCGTATTCGGAATTATCAATGCCTTCCGAGGAATGAAGAACGCCGAGCAGGCTGGAATCGCGGCGGTCGCCGGCGGCATCTCGGAAGCCCTGTTCACCACGGCGCTTGGTCTCGTGGTGGCGGTGCCGGCGGTCTGGTTGTTCAACTACTTTACCGGCAAAGTTGATGGTTTCGTGGTAGAGATGGACAACTCGGCATCGGAGCTGGTTGACTACTTTATCAAGAACCGCACCAAACAGCTGAATCCATAGCCGAAACCAGGGCAGGTCATCGTCGTCGGTTGCGCGTGCGCACTCGACGCGTTGCGGCGCTCAGATAGTGGTAAGGAGATTTTCTTATGGGAATGCAAGCTGGCGGTAGTGGCGGACTGCAGTCGGAAATTAACGTCACGCCGATGGTCGATATTATGTTGGTGCTGCTGATCATCTTCATGGTGGTCACGCCTTTGTTGCAGCACGGCGTCTCGGTCAATATTCCTCGCGACACCAGGTATGCCGAAGAGGATCAGCTCATCAACAAGGAAACGTCGGTAATCGTGGCGATCCCGAACGATGGAGAATACTGGCTGGGCAAGAAGAGGATGAGCATCGACGACCTGAAGAGCGAAGTCGATAAGGCGCTCTCCAGCAAAGAGAAAAAGGACAGGATCGTTTACGTTAAGAGCGGCATCGGTGTCAGTTACGGCGAGGTAGTGCGCGTAATCAATGCCGTTCGAGAGAAGGGTATCGATCAGATTGGTCTGGTCGCCGACAAGAAAAAAGGCGCCGCACCGAAAGCTCCAGGTACCTGATAAAGAGAGGGAATCAACTATTTCGCTTTAGACAGGGGATGAAGTTATGGCAATGGCTACGAAAGGCAGCAACCGCGCTGTCCCATACATTAACGTTACTCCACTAATTGACGTGCTGCTGGTGATGCTCATCATTTTCATGGTGATCACTCCGCTCAAGCCGACCCGCTTTATGGCTGACATCCCGGCACAACGCGATCCTAACGAGAACATCCAGAATCTTAAGCCTAACCCGTTGACACTCGTCGTATCGATCTCCAGCGCGACCGATTTAAAACTCAAGCTCAATAACCACGATAGCCCTTTGCCGGATGAGCCGTGCAATGGAATTGTTCCGGATTATGGTTCGGTGAACGATCCCAGTCACCTGGCCCAATGTCTTCATGAGACTTTCCAGAAGCGTTTTAATCCACCCGCGTTCAAGACGGGATACGAGACCCGCACCGACTTGCTCATGGAGCAGCGCATCGAGAAGACAGTTTTCATCAAGGCCCCTAAGGCGATGAAATACGGCGATGTCGTGAAGGTGATCGATGCCGTGAAGGGCGCGGGCGCCAACCCGGTTGGGTTGCAAGTGGATGATTTGCCTTAGATAGTTTTCTGACCTTAACGGCCACAAGGATTGTGGTTTCTTGTGGCCTGTCTTCATAATTTGGAACGGAGCTAATCAGGATGAAACTCTGTCTCTCCAGGATCGGCATGATGTTAGTCCTGGCTTTGCTTGTGGTTTCCGGCGCCGGATGCACGCTGGTAAATAAGATCAGAGCGAAAAATGAACTGAACGAAACCGCGCGCACTTATAAAGAAGGACACTTCGAAGAGGCCGAACAACACGCTAAGCGGGCACTGGAACTCGATCCGAATAACAAGACCGCTCCGATCTTTATTGCCCGGGTTATCCATCAACAATACAAGCCGGGAGTGGACGCGCCCGAAAACGTCGCCAAGGCCCGCGAAGCCATCGAAGCTTACAAAAGAGTGCTCGCGAAAGACCCGGACAATGATGAGGCGTACAAGGCCGTCTCAGTGCTCTACGCCGCTCTGAAGGACGAGCAGAAGTTGCGTGATTGGATCCTGGCCCGGGCCACCGATCCTAACATGAAGGATGAGAAGCGCGCGGAAGCTTATGCGATCCTCGCCGGGAAAGATTGGGATTGCTCGTTCAAGATAACTGAAGAAAGCAAGTCGGTATCAAGCGAGGCCGGCACCGGAAAAGTAAGCTATAAGAAGCCCAAGGATCCGAAAGACTTCGATACCGCAACCAAGTGCGTGGCGCATGGACTCGAAGAAGTCAATAACGCCGTCAAGTTCGACGCCAGCAACGAAGACGCCTGGACCTACCAGACAAGTCTCTTCGAAGAACAGGCAAAACTTGCCGAGATGGACGGTAAAGCGGATCAGAAAGCAGCTGCTTTGAAGAAAGCTGAAGAAGCGCGCAAGCGAAAAGATACCCTGCACGAAGAGAATGAAAAGAGGAAACCCTCCGCCTCACCGGCACCCGGAGGCGAATAAGCCCGCCGCACCTTATCGCTTAAAAAGACAACCAAACGCCTTCGAACTACTATCAGGTGATGCGGGACTTCGAGTCAGGCATCACCTATTTGTTATAATTGCGCTGACGTGGTCAGTTGTCAGTTTTCAGCGACCAGTTTGTCAGCGACGCCGAGAAAACTAATACCGAACACTGCTCGCTGACCACCAAATTGTCTATGGTTCGCATTGAAGAAATTTGCGAGAAAGTTAAGCGTAACCATCCGCAAGCCGATGTCGATCTGCTCAGGCGAGCGTATCTCTTCTCTGCGCGCGAGCATAAAGGTCAGAAACGCGCGTCGGGCGAATCCTATCTTGTGCACCCCCTGGAAGTCGCGAACATTCTGGCTGACATGCGGCTCGATGCGGTCTCGGTTTCGACCGGCTTGCTTCACGATGTGGTCGAAGACACCCTGGTCGATGTCGATACCATTCGCGATTACTTCGGTGAAGAGGTGGCCAACCTGGTTGGCGGGCTGACGAAAATCGCGCAGATCAGCAACGTTTCACGCGAGGAGCAGCAAGCCGAGAACGTGCGCAAGATGTTGCTCGCGATGATCAACGACGTTCGGGTCGTCCTGGTAAAGTTGGCGGATCGTCTGCACAACATGCGCACGCTGCAATTTCTGACTCCGGAAAAGCGCCGGCGCATCGCCCAAGAGACGATGGACATTTACGCGCCAATCGCCCACCGCCTGGGCATGGGTAAGTTGCGCGGCGAACTTGAAGATCTCGCTTTCAAAAATCTTCACGCCGAAGATTACCGCGACCTGACCACGCAGCTCGAAAAACGCCGGGCTGAGAACGAAGCATTTTTGAGTGACGTAACCAAAGCCATTCAGGAGAAGATGGACGAGGCGGAAGTCCCTTACGTATCCGTGGAAGGCCGGGTCAAGCGGCTCTATTCGATTTGGAAAAAGCTCAGAAGGCAAAGAGTAGATCTGGACCAGGTTTACGATTTGGTCGCCGCTCGAGTTATCACTCCCAATGAGGTCCGTCATTGTTACGCGGCGCTGGGCGTAATTCATAACACCTGGAAGCCGGTTCCGGGTCGCATCAAAGATTGGATTGCTACTCCCCGCGACAACTTGTACCAGTCCCTGCACACCTCGGTGATCGGGTCGAAGGGCCAACCCTTCGAAGTGCAAATACGCACGGAAGACATGCACCACATCGCCGAAGAAGGCGTCGCTGCCCACTGGAAATACAAAGAGGGAACGCGAGGCGCGCATGACGATGATCAGGCGCTGAAGGCCCTGCGCTCGCTCGTCGAATGGACGCAGGAAGTCAAGGATTCGCGCGAATTCATCGACTCACTCAAACTCGATCTTTATCCCAAGGACGTTTATGCGTTTACGCCGATGGGCAAGGTTATTCAATTGCCTCGCGGCGCCACGCCGGTCGACTTTGCCTACATGATCCACTCGGAAGTGGGCAATACCTGCACCGGTGCGCGCATTAACGGCCGCATGGCGCCGCTGCGCACCCAGATTCAGAATGGCGATATGGTGGAGATTTTGACCAACGCGAACGCGCATCCGTCCCGTGACTGGCTGAATTTCGTGGCCACTTCGCGCGCCCGAAATCGAGTCCGGCATTGGGTTGCGGATCAGCAACGCGCCGAGTCGATCGAAATCGGCCGCAAGCTCTTTGAAAAAGAAGCTTCACGCTTTCAGCTTTCCGCCAGGAAATTGATTAGTGACAATAACGGCGACTTGAAGCGCATCGCCGGCGAGTATGGTTATGGTCGCACCGACGACCTGCTGGCCGCGATTGGTTACGGAAAGATCGTCCCTCGGAATGTAATTGCCAAATATCTTGGCCCGGAGCAATTCGAAGCGCTCGACAAACAGAAGGAATCAAAACTTCGTACCGGTGTGCGCGCGGTCAAGCGCTTGCTCACCGGCGATGACGCGATCGTAGTTCGCGGGGTCGAGGATTTGATGGTCAACCGGGCGCGCTGCTGTAATCCTCTGCACGGCGAAGAAATCATCGGATACATTACGCGCGGCAAAGGCGTCGCGGTGCATACCGCGCGCTGCAAGAACGTGAAGCAGTTGATGATCAATCGCGAACGAATCGTGGCCGTCGAGTGGGCCTCTCGGCCCGAGAAGACTGCTTACGCCGTTAAACTTTTAGCGATCACGGAAAACCGCACGGGAATGATTGCCGGCATCACCGGGGCAATTTCCGACATGAAGACCGGAATCCGCGATGCGCGCGCCTCCGTGGCCCCCGACGAGCGCGGCCGCATCGAAGTGACGGTTGAAGTTTTTGATGTAAAGCATCTTGACAAAGTGATCAGTTCCATAAAGACAGTTCCCGGCGTGCTGGATGTCGAGCGGTTGCAAAGCGCGGCTTAACCAGTGACGCAACCTTGCTCGCCGGACGCGCATCCGTTAACATTGGCGAGTGATTTCGCAGCTCGTTGATCTTTGGTTCCCCAAACCAGGCCCTGAATTTCTGATAACGTCCGAACCGAAAGTTCCAGGTTCGTACAGAACATTGATGAGGTTTTCGTGAAGAATAGATTCTCGCTGGCGCTTACGGCGCTGCTCGTTTTCGCTCTCGCTCTGCCGGCATTCGTTTTCGCTCAACAACGGCGTGACCAATCAAACAGCTCGGCTGGTGTCAGTTCTTCCGGCAAGAGCGGGCCAACCACTGGAGCACCCAGTCGTCGTCCGCGCGTCCGCGCTGCCAATCCCATCGAAGCGCTGGAACAGGATTTTGGCGAAGCGCTCGATGTTATTCAGCAACACTACGTAGACGGCAACAAACTTGATTATAACAACGTCTATAAGTCGTCGATCATCGGCATGCTGCGCACTTTGGATCCGCACTCGAACTATATGGACAAGGCGGAGTTTGACGAATTCATAACCGAGCAGAACAGCGAATACTTTGGTATCGGCGCGTCGATACTTAACTACGCCGTTGGTGACGATATTAACACCTACATTGCCGCAACTTTTCCCGGGTCTCCCGCCTACCGCGCCGGGTTACGATACGGCGATCGGATTGACGCGGTCGATGGTGTGTCGATGCACGGCAAGAGCTCAGCAGAGGTGCGCGACAAGATTCGCGGGCCGCGCGGCACCGAAGTCAAGCTGTTCCTGACTCGCGCCGCGGATGGTACAACTGAAAACGTCTTGATAAGCCGAGACGCAGTTTCACAACCGTCGGTGCCGGACAGATACATGATCACTTCGGATGTCGGCTACATCGACATGAGGCGAGGCTTCAACAGTGACACGGCGGCAGGTTTGTCAGCCGCGCTCAATTATCTTCACGCGAAAGGGATGAAGTCACTGGTGCTCGATTTGCGCGACAACCCGGGCGGATTTCTGCAGCAGGCCAAGAAGGTCGCTGAGAAATTTCTGCCGGCGCCACAACTCATCCTGACGCAAAAAAGTCGTGACAGCCTAAATGATCAGATTTACCGATCAGAGAACCGCGATCCCGACAAGACTCCATTGGTGATCCTGGTTGATGACTATACCGCCTCGGCTTCAGAGATTGTGGCGGGCGCGATGCAGGATCATGATCGCGCGTTGATTGTCGGACAAACCAGTTTTGGAAAAGGATTGGTGCAAAGCATTATTCCGCTGGAATACGGCGCGGGCCTGACGCTGACATCCGCTAAATACTACACGCCTTCGGGTCGTTTAATTCAACGTGATTATTCCGACGGCAACTTCTATAACTATATTTATCGAGGCGGAACGCTGCGCAATGAAAACTCGGAAGACAGCAAACCTGTCGGCCCGACTAGTCGCACGGATACCGGACGGCTCGTGTATGGTGGGGGTGGCATCACCCCGGACGAGCAGGTTAAGCCGGGCAGATTTCCGCCGGCGCAACTCAGACTGCGCGATCCGATTTTCTTCTTTTCCCGTGACCTGGTCTCGGGTCGCGTCGCGGGCTTTGACAAATATAAAGTTGATCGCCCCATCGAGTTTGATCACGACCTTGAAGCCAACGATTTTCCGGTCACCGATGCGCTGTACAAAGCATTTAGGGATTATGTTGCCCGGGACGCAAATTGGAAGACCCTGGCGTCACAGCTCGATCGCAATCGATCTTTCATCGAAATGGAGCTGCGAAGAGATCTTGTTACGGCTGCTTACGGAACCGTAACTGCGGCGCGCGTGCTCACCCGGGAAGACCCGCAGGTTGCCAAGGCCATCGAAGTCGTTCCGCGGGCTCGTGACCTGGCGATGACCGCAACGCGGGCCCGAATGCAGCAACCTTAACTTGCCGGACTTGAACGGATCTTAAGAGGCGGGTCTTTCCCGCCTCTTTTTGCTTTAGCCGGGACTTTGTGTTGCGAAGATAAAACAAAGTCTTGCGGCTAAAACTCGATGATGATAAGCTTTATTGCATGGCAAAGAAGAATCTGGTGAATACCGCGGAGCTGGGCGGTGCGGTGCGTCGCCGCCGTGAGGAGAAGGGTCTCAGCTTGCGAGATTTGGCGGAAGAGACAGGGGTCTCGGCCTCGACCCTGTCGCGGATAGAGAACGGCACCGGCAAGCCCGACGCCGACAACATCGCCCGCTTGACCGCGTGGCTGGATATGCCGATCGAACGAGTCATGCATCATGCTAACCGTCGTGCCGGAGCACCAGCGCCGGTGATTTATTATCCGCACGAGGCGACCCCCGAGGTCGTTGAAGCGCATTTGCGGGCTGATCGGCATTTGACTCCTGAAACTGCCAAGGCCCTCTCTGAGCTTTTTCGGGTAGCTTACGCTCAGTTCAGCGGTTCCCAGGGTGAGAAGCAAACTCGAAAGCGCGGCTAGACCCACCTCCTCCATATTCCTAATCGCGCGACGGAATCATCAAAGATATGAAGATGCTGAGTCGTGACTAGCTCAACCGTCAATTCAATTGCTCATTTAACTGAGAAGAGAAAGCAGTACGAGCTTCGGGCCCTGGGCCTCCGCGACTTCGCCGGCGTCAGTGATGATCGACCCCTGGATCCGTTTGCGCTGGCCAGATTCGCGAAGCTCATGGTGGTTGATTTCGATTCTATCAAAGAGTTGTCTGCGGAATCGCGAAGGCATTTGCTCGGTGCCGCAACCAACGAGTGGTCAGGCGGGGCATGTTCCCGCCTGTTGCCAAATGGATGGCGAATTGTAATTCTGAATCCGGCGCATGGGCTTCATCGCAACCGCGCGACTCTGATGGAAGAAGTGGCCCACGTTTTTCTCGGTCACCGGCCAAATCGTCTGGCGGAGACTGCTTCATCGGGGGCGACTATCAATGGAAAAACCGCTGCGAGGGACTACAACAAGGCGGACGAAGAGGCGGCCTACGCAATCGGCTCGGCGGCGCTGGTCCCGTACGAAGCATTGCATCGCATGGTGAGCCAGGGTAAGTCTGCGAACGAAATCGCACGCCATTTTCGTGTTAGTCGGCAACTGGTCGAATATCGCCTCAAGGTCACACATCTTTGGTCGAATTACAAACGCACTTCCGAGCACGTATAATCGAGGCCCGACCGAAACCCGGAATCTTCGGTCTCAACACTTTATGGTGGAAACTACACAAAAAGCCGTCGCTGGTCTGTCGGTGGTCGACAAGCTGCGCATGCTCCTCGACATCACGAAGACGATCAGTCGCTCTTTGGATCTTAACGAGGTCCTGAATCTGGTTATGGACACGCTGGATTCGTTAATTCCGTATGACGCGGCGGGAATCTATCTCGTCGAATGCACGCGGCCGGCGGGCCAGATCGAAAATCAGTCTGACGAAAACTGTGTGTTTCATACTGAAACTGTGCGCGGGTACGACATCGACCATCTGACAGAGTTGCGTTTGAAACTGGGTGAAGGCCTGATCGGGCGTGTTGCCGTAACCGGTAAACCTCACATCTCACCCGATGTTCGAAAAGATCCGCAATACATCAACGCGCGACCGAAAACAAACTCGGAAATGGTAGCTCCCATTATCTCGAACGACGAGGTGATCGGAGTTTTCGATCTCGAGAGCGACGAACTGAATGCCTATTCCAAAGACGATCTCGAAGTGCTGATGCTGTTGGCCTCCCAGGTGGCGATCATTATCGAAAAAGTGATGCTGCATGATCAGTTGATCGAAAAGAAACGACTGGAAACGCAGCTCGAAGTAGCCCGGCAAGTACAACTCGAGTTACTGCCACCGAGAGATCCGGAATTAGCGGGCTTTGACATCAGCGCTTACAACTTTCCGACCGAAGAAGTTTCCGGCGATTACTACGATTGGGTTCGGATTTATGACGATCAGATCGGAGTTGTAATCGCCGACGTTTCCGGCAAGGGAGTGCCGGCGGCGCTGCTGATGGCATTTCTGCGAGCGAGTTTGCGCGCGGCCACGCATATTGGCTATGCCCCGCACATCTCGATGTCAAAAGTTAATTATCTGCTCTGGGAATCGATCGAGCGCAATCAGTTCGTCACTGCGTTTTATGGAATTCTTGACGCGACGAACCGTACGCTTGCTTACGCCAATGCCGGCCATAATCCTCCGCTGCTGATTGACGCCGAAGGAAAAGCGCGCTTCGATGAGCGCGGAGGCGTGCCGTTGGGAATGTTTCGCGACACGCGATACTACGAGCATTATCTGACGTTGGCGCCGGGAGAAATCCTTGTGCTTTACACAGATGGCGTTACCGAAGCGGCGAATCCCACGGGCGAGGAATACGGTCTCAAACGCCTGATTGAAGCGGTGAAAAAGAATCGCGATCTGGCCGCGCGTGAGCTGATCGACTCCATTGAGCAAGACGTGATCAAGTGGACTGATGGTCTGGGCGCCACCGACGATGTCACCTTCTTTATCATTAAAGCGCTATAGCGAAAGCGATTACGGCTAATTTGAAGATGTTTGCGAAGTGTCGTAATCTGTCATCACCCCAGACTCTCCCAGGCCTTTAGAGTGAATTCCGCATGGTCGCGGCTATGAGTTTTGTCCACGATCTTAATGACGGGAGATTCGGAAGTTGTTCGTACCCCTGACCAACCACTCTCGCCTTTTCTTGATGGCAGTCTTGCTCGGTCTCACGCTAAGTCTTTGCAGTTTGTTCACCTTTCACGCGGAAGCAAACATTGTAAGGCCGGCGCTTCAGTCCGAAGACGGCTTGCGTTTCGATCTGCCGTCAAACGGCAATCTGCGCGTAGAGAACCTGCGCGGCGGAGTGATCGTGAATGTTTGGAGGCAAGACTATGTTGCAGTATCGGCGATTACGGACAGCGGACAGCCGAAAATTTCGCCGGCGGTTGTTCAACGAACCGAGGGATTGCTCTCCATTCGCCTATCGCGTTCGACGATAAGTGCCGCGCCTCGCGTCAATCTTATACTTAGCGTCCCCGAAAGATCTCATGCGGCAGTTTTGACTCAGGATGGTGCGGTTGAGATTCGAGGTTTAGCGGCGGCGCTTTTGGTCCAGACGGTCTCGGGCGAGATTCGCGTCGAAGCTGGCGATGATTCCGGAGTTGACGTCGTTGCCGAATCTAAAACGGGAGCGATCTCTTCGTCATTTCGAGATGCGATCGCCAAAACCGGAGCGCGACCGCAGTTGCAAGCACGCATTGGTGGTGGCGGGAAAAGCCTCAGACTTTACTCGCAAGCAGGCAACATAACTCTGGCGTCGACGAGTCCTGGTTCAACTGCATCGCAAGCGATCCCACATTCGACAACCGAAACCGAACCGCAGACTATTAACATCGATCGCGCGATCGAGAGTCCCAGGCCGACACGGACTCCTGAAATTGTCGACTCAGGATCGAATGCGGCTCCGGCGGGAACGCCCGCCAGGCCTTTGACGGGACCAGAAGAAATCTCTGAGGGCGATGTTATCCGAGTTGACACGCAATTGGTTAGCGTTAATGTAAGCGTCGTCGACCGCAGCACGAACCGGGGCGTAAGCGACCTTACAATAACTGATTTTCGCCTGTTTGAAGATAGCGCCGAACAGCAAATTCAGCACTTTGAATCGGCGTCGGCCCCGTTCAATCTCATGCTTCTGATCGATCTCTCTGGCTCGACGACCAAGGTCGTTGATTTGATCAAGGGAGCCGCGCTGCATTTTGTAGATGCTTCCCGGCCGTTCGATCGAATCGGTGTAATGACTTTCGCGGGAAAACAAGTGGTTGTTTCTCCACTTACGACCAATCATCAGGCTTTGCGCGAGCGCATAAATGCGATCGAAAAACCAGATGGAAGCACGAAGCTTTATGATTCGATGGCCTTTGCCATGGACGAAATCTTTCGCGAGGCCAAAGATTCGCGCCGTAATGCTATCGTGGTGATGAGCGACGGTCTCGACAGTGTCTTGCCAAACGTGACCGGCGAGGGATCCAGGCTTTCGTATGAAGAAATGATTAGACTCGCGAAGGAGTTTGATGGAGTTGTTTATTCCATCTGGGTGGACACGCAGAGCTACGAGCCGCTCAGTCCTTTGGATATTCAGCAAGAAACATTCGATCTTGCTCATGATCGCATGAAAGAATTGGCTGACGCCGGTGGGGGTCTTTTTTATGAATGTGAGGAATTGAAAGACCTGGCGGGAGCCTACGATCGTGTCGTTGCCGATTTGGGAATGGTCTACACATTGTCCTATCGCCCAACAAACAAGGTGCGCGACGGCTCATGGCGTACGATTCGTGTGAACGTCAATCGGCACAACGTCGTCGCGCGTGGCAAGCGCGGTTACTACGCAAAGTAACCAAATCGAGTACAACCAGATGGCGTACATTTGCCCGGTTAAGGCGATGCGGAAAGGGGTTCGCGGGCCCCATTCTCTGCGACCAATGTTGACGGTGGTCTTGCTTCTGTTGACGTGTCACTGCGTGCCGCCCACAACCCAGGCGCAAGCTCCGGACTCAACCGACACAATTCGCATAGATAGTGATCTGGTTAATCTCAATGTCAGTGTTCTCAGCAAAACTCCCGCTCAGGGCGTTGCGCCATTGCAACAAAAAGAGTTTGCCGTTTTCGAGAATGGAACATCCCAGGAGATCTCGTTTTTTGCGTCGTCTGAAGCGCCTTTTGATTTAGTGTTGTTGCTGGATCTATCGGGCTCGACGGCGAATAAGATCGATCTGATCCGCAAATCGTCGAAACGTTTTGTCGATGCCGCGCGCCCTGGCGACCGGATTGCAATCGTTACCTTCGCTGCCGAACTCCAGATTGTTTCTCCTTTGAGTCTTGATCGTAAGCTGCTCAATAGGAGTATCGATGAGATCGAGAAGCCGGGCGGGGGCACGAATTTCTGGGACGCGCTGCGCTTTGTTTTGGAACACATACTGGGACAGTCTCGCGCAGAGAATCGGCGCAGCGCCGTTGTGGTGATGACGGACGGCGTGGATAACGCACTGCCGGATGTTTTTGGTGAAGGTTCGAAGACCGGCTTCGATGAGCTAATCGAAATTATTCGGCGATCAGACTCAATTGTGTTGCCGATTTATCTGGACACGGAAAAAGAAGCGGTCAGGAACCATCAGGCGCCGGCTAGCGCGTATGTGTTGGCGAGACAGCAGTTGGATCAGATAGCCGCCGAAAGCGGGAATCTGGTTTATAAGGCGCGGAAATTAAAAGATCTTCAGAACGTTTACGAACAGGTGATGCGTGATCTGAGCACGATGTACAGCATCGGATATCGGCCGGCTGATCGAACTCGCGACGGATCCTGGCGGGCCGTTACCATCCGGTTGCTTGGACATCCGGAGTTGGTGGCCCGAGCGAAGCGCGGTTATTATTCGAAATGACGATGCTTTGGCAACCTGGAAGCCATCAGAACATTTAAAGTGGAGAATATGAAAAGAAATGTGTGGACCAGATGCGTACTGAACAGAAAGCGTCAGGTGCTGATGGTCATGGCCGTGTTCTTATGCTCGTGTGGTTCTTCGAGCAATTCATCTGACGGATTGGGTGTGTATCCAAAGGCGGTCGGCGCCGCTGACGAAGCTTCCGCGATTCAATCGCTTCGTACCATCGCCACGGCCCAGACTCAGCTCAAGGCCACGAAGGAGGCGTACGGCAGCTTTGATGAACTGACGCAGGCTGGATTCCTGGATCAGCGATTCAGCGGCGTCTCCCCGAACGTCAGAGGTTATCGTTTTACGATGGCCGTAACTGAATCTGATTACACGATTAATGCAGACCCGGAAACTAGTGAGAATCAGCCCACGACCGGCAGCCGACACTTTTATTTGAATTCATCCGATAACGCCATCCATGCAAACACTGGCCGGTCTGCTTCCAGAGACGATCCTGTCCTATGACTATCCCTTTGAACTTTTCAGGAAGGCAGCAACCTCTTCGTTAACGATCGTCACGATCTCTGTCCGCGGCAAACCCGCGAGCGCCAGGTGGGTAAGCGCACGGCGCAATTGCTTGCGCAATTCGCTATCGTTCTGATCCCGCACAACTCTTGAAACGACGACTGCTCCCGAGCCATGCCGAACCCGAACCAGTCCGTCCTTCTTCAACTCTCGATAAGCCTGGGCGACGGTGTTTAGGTTGACCCCGAGATCGGACGCGACCTGCCTGACAGGGGGCAAGGTCAGGCCTTCCTGCAGTTCGCCCCTGGCAATAAGCGATTTTATTTCATCGGCCACCTGTTGGTAGAGAGGCCGCCTATCCGCTCCGTCTATGGTGATATACATGAAAACTTCTCAGTGTATAGTGTCGCGCGACACTATACACTGAACCCCACCGGTAATCAATGCTATTCTTCCTTAACGTTGTTCGATGGGCCCAGTGATGCTATTTACCAGGAGAAGGGCGTCTGACGAGACTGACGCAATGCCAAACGAGAACGAGACTGTGTCGCCGACAATAAACATATTCGGCAAAATCGCAGGCTTGCGATCAGGCCTTCCGAACGCGAGTGTGGAGGCCGGGTGGCCAACCATTCCCAGCGTGCGTCGCGTCCTTTCATAAAAGGTTTTCGGTGTCGCGGTTTCGATGATCTCGACACCGTCCCCGAGCTCAGGCATCGCGGCGTGAAGATCGAGCCAGGATTCTTCCAGCTTTTTTTGATCCATTTTTTCGTGCTCCTCGTTGTCCTCGTGGAACGCAAACCACTCTTCGGCCTCCGTCCATCTGAACACCGTAACGGCCCGTTTACCATCCGGCGCACGCTTGTCCCATTGTGGGGCTGCGGCAAACACGAAATGCCGTGGTGGCGACTTGTCGTTGTGATTGGGTATGCGATCTTGCACCACCAGGACGTGATCGCTGCTCAAGCGAGAATTTACTGATTCATCCATTGCGATAAACATCAGGTACGCACCCCAACTGCGCGAGCTTCTTAATTGCGCACGGATTTCCACGGGCGTGCGGCTTAGACCAATGAGTTTTCCGTATGTATCCCAGATAGTCAGATTGCTGATGATCGCTCGAGTGGCAACAACCGTCTCGCCGCTCAACAAATCAACTCCTACTGGAGAACCATCCGACCCAAAAGCTAGGCGCAGGACAGGCGTGTTCAAACGAATCGTTCCACCGGAGATTTTGATTGCCTCGCCCAGTGATGTGGCAAGCGACTGCGCGCCGCCGGCCATCGCAAAAAATCCGCGCCGCGGGCTTATCAATACCTCGGCAGCATCCATGTAACTGCACCGTTCGCTTGAACCCTGCGCAAACATCTTCAGTTGAGCTTCGATGAATGAACGAAATCGCGGAGACGTGGCCGCGAGAAAATTTTCTAGCGGCGGTTGCGAAGACGGTGTTGATTCAGGCGATTCGAGATGGCGATAAAAGCCAACAGCGGCGTCGGCGCATTCAGGAAAAGCTACCTTGAGGTTCCGTTCAAAGTGGGCCTCGTCCTCAACGGCGGTGATATCCGCACCATCGGCCAGTCTAACTACATAGGCCGGCGAAACGCGGCGAACGCGGGGCCGGTTAACCGGTAATTCGGAAAAAATTCGTTCATAGATTCCTCCCGGTTCCCACCCCTGGTACAACCCTGCCGTTGGTTCGAAGGTATAGCCAAGATGGTCGAAATTAGCGACGCATCCTCCCACTTGCGATTCCCGTTCGAATAAACAGACCTTCACGCCGCGAGCTGAGAGGAGCGCGGCTGCAGTTAAACCTCCGATGCCGCCGCCGACAACGATTACTTCGTAGGACATCGATCAATAATGAAAGCGAAGCAGGGCGTTCACTAGAATCGTACCGGAAGATCGCTGCAGGATTCTATTAACATCCGGCAAATAGGGTCCGAGGACGATCACGAATGACTGCACCCCATTGAAGACCAAATGAATTACATAACAGGGAAGCAGTCGGTTTGTGCGAGCGCGCACCATCGTAAGTGAGAAACTGAGCAACAGGATCGTCGACAGTACGCCGAAGTTGGGCCAGTACTCGGGGCCATGAACAATGGTGAACAAGCTCATCACGATGAATACAGCTCCAGCCACGCCAACGACTCTTTGCAACGCCGAGTATAAAACGCCGCGATAGACAACCTCTTCTACTAGAGGCGCCGTTACCGTCGCTAAAAATGCGGTAGTGCAGGCGTTCAGTCTCGAACTCATTATTATTTTTTCCATGTCCGTCGGTGGTCCGCCAAAGCGCGAGAGAATTAGTATTCCGGCTATCAAAAGCGCGATTGCCAACCCCACGCTCTTCCAGAATCGGAAGCTTGGCGTCCAGTCCCATCCGATCACGCGCCAGAAGGAAAATCTGCCGAAACGGGTTACGACGGCCCAGGCGATTGCGAAAGTAATTACATGAGCAGGGATAACGCCGACGATGTTAAGGAAAATGAAAGTCTTGTCGGCGATTAACGTTTCGCGCGTTAAGAATCCGCCGTTTTGATAACGGTAAAGCAAATACGGCAGCGAAAGAATTGGCGGGATCAGCAACAACAGGATGACGCTAGAGAACCAGGTTAGCAGGGCCAGCGCCACCTCAGATCGGGCCGGCCTTGCCACGAGATCGGCCGGGCCGAGTCTCAGCTCCAGGTCAGGTCCCGTTGTTCCCGGGCGATCAATTTGCTCTATCGGATAAGGAGTGTCGTGTGGCGTCTGCACTGTTGCGTTGAAGTTTAGCGCAAATCATTGGATAGGTGCTAACAGCGGATCGAGGGACCCAATCGGGAGGCTGCAAGCTAGACGGCCGGATACTCAGCTTCGAGCATTGATGGACCAAGCCGGGGCGCGGCCAGCATCAGGCCAATGATTGTTTTTGCGTCTTCGATTTCGCCGTCAGTGATCATTTGCAACGCTCTGGATAGAGGCATGCGTACCACTTCAATCGCTTCGTCGTCCTCCAGGCGCTGAGCCGTTTCAGTTAGATCGGTGGCGAGATAAAGCCACATCTTCTCACTACAGAATCCCGGCGATACGAAAAACTCGGAAAGCTTTTCCAATTTTCGGGCGATAAGACCTAGTTCTTCTTCGAGTTCGCGAGCCGCGCCGTCCTCGGGGCGCTCTCGATCCTTCAAAGTGCCCGCCGTTAGCTCGAGCAAATACTTAACGGCGGGATGTCGGTACTGACGCACGAGCGCGATTGCTCCATCGTCATATACCGGGAGTATTACCGCACTGCCCGGATGATGTACGACTTCACGCACGTAAGTCTTGTCGCCCTCGCGCACCGTGTCGATGGTGACATCGAAGACGCGGCCAGAGAAGATTTCCTTCGAATTGAGAAATTCAGGAGTTTCAGTTTCAGCCATTTAAGTTAATCACGTTCTACATTTGTTTGTTTAGAATCGGGGCTCTGCGCGACCACACTGGCGATCGCTTCTAAACTCGCAGGCGACTGTCCAAAGCATGAAGCATTGTTCCAGGCCGTAGTTTAGTGTGAAGCGCTTTGCTGAGCAACGAATCGGATCCGATCACGCAACACTTGTTGGATCGTCCCCACTAAATAGAGCGAGCCGGTCACACAAATGGTCCCATTGTTTGCAGTTATTTCTTCCGCAATCTCCAGCGCCTCACTAGCTGACGATGCGTTGTGACATTGGCTCTCATCGAAGCTCTCGGGGATCGTTGATTTGAGCATCTCAGTTGTGGCCGCGCGCGGATTGTCAATTTCAGTCAGAATCAATATATTAACCGCCGGAAAAAGAATGGATGCCATTTCATCCAGCGCTTTGTCGCGCATTGCGCCAAAGATCATCGTGATCGGCCGTGCGACGAACTCATCCAGATAATCCCGCAGCGCACGAGCAGAGGCGGGATTGTGTGCGCCGTCAAAAAGAATTCGAGGATGACCTTCCCATAATTCCAAGCGGCCCGGGTGACTAGCACTTTGAATTCCCTGAGCGATTGCTTCGCGCGAAATCAAAAAGCCGTGTTCCCGCAGCGCTTCGGAGAGAGTGACAGCTACGGCAGCGTTGGCAATTTGATGAGATCCGCGCAAGCCGAGCCAAACTCTTTCATAAGTGTTGTTAGCGGTCTTGAAGGTTACGCGGAAGCGACCATCTGCCGATTTGTCGATGACTTCGATATCACTTTGTTCAATCAAGTCTGGCTTCACATTCGACATCTGGCATTGCCGTCTGATGCTTTGAAGAGCTTCCCGTTTTTGTGGGGCGATGATGGCGGTGACACCTGAACGAATGATGGCAGCTTTCTCTGCCGCGATTTTCGCCAGACTATGGCCCAGATACTCTTCGTGGTCCATCGCAATTGGGGTGATAGCAACGATGTCCGCGCGCGCCGCAGTCGTTGAATCGAGCCGACCGCCAAGCCCTGTTTCCAAAATCGCCAGTTCGACCCTTGCTTCCCGGAACGCAAGCAACGCGATCGCGTTTACATGTTCGAAGAAAGTAGGCAGCGTGTCTAATCGACGATCTTTCACCAACTCTTCAGCAGTTTCTTTCACTCGCGTGGTAAATCGCCCGAAGTCAGATTCGGAAATTGGCTTACCGCCGATCTTAATTCGCTCCGTGATCGAAACGAGGTGCGGCGAAGTAAAGAGTCCGGTGCTCACTCCGGCGGCGCGGCAGATGGAGTTGAGCATGACGGCAGTCGATCCCTTACCATTGGTGCCCGCAATTTGCACCGCGGGAAACTTGTTATGCGGATTTCCGAGTGCGCTTAAAAGTATTTCTGTGTTTCCGAGGCCGAGCTTGATCGTGAGTGTCTCGTGGCCGAGACTAAGAAGGTAGGAAAGCGATTCATCAAAATCCATAAGTTCAAGTCAAGGTTTCAGGGTTGAGGTTATGCGAAGCGTCAGGAGAGGCAATCTATCGAATCCGGCTTCACGCATTCGAACCTGAAACCTGAAACTTGAAACGTGAAACCTGCGAGTCTTCGCGCGCCAGGGCCGGATTCATCATGAAGTCCAACGCCTTGATTATGAAGGGTCTTAGTTCGCGCCGATCGACTATGGCGTCGATCATCCCGTGCTCAAGCAGAAATTCGGATCGTTGAAAGTCCTTCGGCAGCTTTTGTCTGATCGTTTGCTCGATCACGCGCGGGCCGGCAAATCCGATCAGCGCTTTCGGCTCGGCGATGATCAAGTCGCCGAGCATTGCAAAGCTGGCAGTCACGCCGCCCGTCGTTGGATCGGTGAGCACGGAGATGAAGGGAAGTTGCCGCTCTTCCAGCGCCGCCAGCGCCGCGGAGATCTTCGCCATTTGCATCAGCGAGAGAGCGCCCTCCTGCATGCGCGCACCCCCTGAAGCTGCAAAGATCACCACCGCGCCGCGTTCTTTGATCGCGTGTTCAATCAAGCGGGTGAGTTTCTCGCCGACAGCCGATCCCATCGAGCCACCGATGAAAAGCATATCCATCGCGCCGCCAAAAACCCTGTGGCCGCCGACCTTTCCGCGCGCTGTGATTACCGCTTCGGGAAGTCCCGAAGCATTCTGCGCTTGTTTCAAACGCTTCGGATATGGCTTGCTGTCGACGAACTCCAGCGGATCAGTGGAAACAACTTCATGGTCCAACTCTTCACAGTATCCGTCGTCGAATAGTTTCTCCAGCCGCTCGTAGGCGCCGATGCGAAAATGATAGCCGCAGTGCACGCAAACTTGCAGCGCCTCTTCCAACTCTTTCTTGTAAAGATGCTCGCCACATTCATCGCAGCGCACAAAAACATTTTCGGTGCGCACGACGCGCTCTGAGTCGCGCACCGGCTCGATCTTGCCTTTCTTTTTGCGAAACCAGGGCATAAAAAAGCAGAAGTCAGAAATCAGAATTCAGGAGTCAGCATCTAACTCAAAACCGTACACTCTAAACTGTAAATTGAGTTGCAAAAGGGTAGCACAAAAGGGGACGAGTGATGAAGCACTCAACAGCGCGATCAAATGAAAGCTCTCACAAGGGAAAAAAGTCGCACCCACGGAGTTTCTACTAACCCAAGATCCGGAGGTCTCCAGATATCACTAGTCCTAAAATGGCGAGCGTTACATTTTTACTTCGTCCGTTTGTATGGCTCCTTAAGCCCGCGGCGCGCCTGCTCCAGCGAATCATGCGTGTTTGGCCGCGTCAATACAATGCGATACTCAGCCAGCGCTTCGTTTCGCTTGCCGGCGAGATCGAGCGACTGCGCAGCTCGGAGATGCGCTCTGGTGACCAAGCCTGCTTCGGCTCCGCTCGCTGTCGCAGCCGCAAGGAATTGTCGAGCCGCACCTTCCGTTTGACCTGATATCAGCAGGGCCTCACCGTAGCGAAAGTGGATCAGATCCAAAGCACGAGGTGGAGCACCGGACGCTGAGCTTTGGTGGAGCAGCGAATCGAACGTGTTCAGGGCTTCCTTCTGCAGGGCGTCCCCGGCCGCTGTTCGATTTGCCTGACGCTCGCCGGCAGCTTGTGAGATCAGAGTGTCCGCGGTTTCCAATCGGAACAAATAGTTGCGCGGATATTTCTCTTGCAGCGCCCGCGACAAGGCGAGCGATTCTGGAAATCGCTTTTCGTGTTTGTAGAGAGCGATCAACAAAAGCCTCGCTTCATCGCGTTCCCAATGTCCGTCTTTAGCAACGCGCTCGAGTGTCTGAATTCCTCGCTTCTTCGAACCTCTAACTCCCGCCATGCTCGCCACCATTTTGGCCGGTAGTGGCAAAGTGCCGACAATGTAATCGAGCAGCCCAATAGACAACTCGGCATCGTGAAAGTTCGGATCAAGCTTGATTACTTCGCGCAGCCTGTCCACACCGCGCGAGCCCTCGCTTAGGGCCGCCAGGTATCGATGCTCGACTGTGGCGTCGAATGAAGCTCTCAAGGATTCGATGGAGCCCAGAATATAAAGCGTTTGCGGATCGCGCGGACTGCGTTGCAACCGAGCCTTCGCCAGCTGTGTAGCCTGGCGAGCCAGATCACGAAAGTCGGAAATGACGTGCGGGTCCGGCTTATCTTCGGTCTCGGCATCGAAGGATTGCGAGCTGTAGATCGCGGCCTGCTGTAACCGCGACTCATTCAAGGTTTCCAGCCACAGCGTGTTCGCCAACATTTGCGGCCCGGTCGGATCGTCCGGAAACAGGCGCACCATCTCTTTGAATATTTGGCGCGCGGCCCGGTAGTCGAGATTAAGTAAAGCTTCGGAACCCTTGTCGCGCAGCTCTTCAAGCTGTCGAGTGGCGGCGGTTCCCCTGGCACTTTCTGCTTGCGCGAGCGCATAAGCCGGCGCTAACAGCAGAAGAAACAGAAGCAAGAACGCGGAACGCTTTGTTTGCATTTTTCCCAGGGCGATCATAGCGCTTTCACTCGCTGCGCCAAATCCCGTGCGATCTGAAGCGGCCCGTCTTGATTTGAATAAGAAACGGGCTTGCCGATGATCACTGCTACTTCACCGGGCCGTGCAAAGTGTCTGTTCGCATCCTTCAGCTTCCACAGTCCATCAATCCGGATGGGCACAACCGTCGCATTGAGTTCCTGAATCAGCAGTCCGGTTCCGGGCATGAAAGGATTCATTGCTCCGTTCTTTGTGCGCCGGCCTTCGGGGAAAACCATCAGGTTGTAACCGCGGTCCATCGTTTCGCCGGCAAAGCCGAAGCTGCGGCGAAAGCCGCTCTTCTGCGGCATCGAAAATACGTTGAAGATAAGTACCACCGAAAAGTACTTAAGCAGATGGAGCAAACGCGTGACCAGTCCTGTCCCCTTTGGCGGGTGGCGCCATTCGCGCAGCAACTCTCCGTCCTGGGCGATCGCCATCCTGGTGTTGAATCTCCACGGCAGCGCAAACAGCACCAACGCGTGATCAGTCATCGTCACGTGATTGCAGATGAACACAGTTGGACCGCGCAATCTGCGCAAGTGTTCCTGACCGCGGATCCTGGGCCAGCCCATGATGCGAATCGCGGTAAAGACGATGAAATACAACACCATAGTTCGCAGCCAGCTCAACGGCCATTTCTGTTGCCAGCGTGGATAGGGATAACGCGCTGCTTCCTCTGGGTTGCCTTCGCGAACTATTTTTTCGACGTCGGCCAGCGTGGTTGTATCCGTGAATGCAGCTTCATCGATTTCGACTTGATAGCGATCCTCCAGCGCGCTCAACAGTTCAACGCGCCCCAGCGAGTCGAGCTTGAGATCGGTTCCCAGGGTCGCGGACGGATCGAGCTTTGACGGTAAGTCTTTACTTATGTGTGCCACGATTTCAACGAGAGGATTTGCCCGATCCGGGGAAGAAGAGGGGACCGCTAACTCTGCCCTGACTTTCTCAGCCACGATTTGTTTGCGAATCTTCTGCGTCGCGGTGCGAGGAAAGTCCTCGCCCGGCCAGATAAACCAACGCCGCAATTGTTGATACTCGGCCAGCGACTCGTTGGCGCGATTGATTATTTCGTCCGGTTTCACCTGCTCGTCACGCAGGATCAATACCGCAAGTGGTTCTGGTCCGTGAGCACTTTGGATTTCGATTACGACGCTCGTTTTTATTTCTGGCTGGCGATCCAAAACGAGTTCAATGTCACCCGGATAGATATTCATACCCGCTGAAGTGACAATGACTTCTTTCTCACGCCCTCTGAAGTAAAGGTTGCCTTCAGGATCCATCTCGCCGATGTCGCCGGTGCGAAACCAACCATCGTCCGCGGTTTTTGCGTCGTTGCGATCGCGCCAGTATCCGGGCGAAACATTCTCGCCGCGCACGAGAATTTCGCCGTTATCGGCCAGCTTCACCTCCTGGCCCGGCAGGACGCGGCCAATCGAGCCACGTCCGATTTTGAAAGGATGATTCACGCTGATGAGCGCCGCGGTCTCGGTCATGCCGTAGCCTTGAATTACCGCAAAGCCCAGCCGCCGCCAAAATCTTTCGGTCTCTGGATTGAGCATTCCGCCGCCTGAAACCAAAGCCCAAAACTTCCAGCCGAACATTCGGTGAACCCGGCGAAACTTCCACCAACGCCGGAGGAAGTGCTGATCCTCGGAAGCTTCAAGCTCGCACTTAAACTGCTCAAGTTTTCCGCGCGCTTCGTAGCCTCTTTCGATGCTTTCGCGCAACGCTTCGAGAATGCGCGGCACAGAGACGACGACTGAGATTCGCTCGCGCTTGACGGTTTCAATTATCCGGGACGGATTGAGAGACTCCTGGAAAAAAACTTCTCCACCGAATAACTGCGGCACAAAGATGCCCATGAATTGTCCGAACAGGTGGCTGAGTGGAACCAGATTGAGAAAGCGCAGAGGATGGACCACGCGCTCCCATTTCAGATAAGGCTTGATTTCCTGTTCGAGCGGGACGAGATTCGCTAGCAGATTGCGGTGCGTGAGAGAGACGCCTTTTGGCTCGGCCGTAGTGCCCGAGGTGAACACAATCTCGACGGTGTCGTCCTTATCAATATCTGTTGCCGAGTAAGGCGCGGGTGAATGCGGAGCAACGAGCGAACTGATCTCGTCCAGCTTCAGAATCGGAAGATTTAGATCAGCAAGCGGTTGAGTTTCAGCGTCGCTGAGTACCAGCTTTGCTTCGACTTGTGCTTGCACTTTCGTGACGAAGGCCGGCTCGCTCTGGACGTCGAGCGGCACGACAATGACTCCGCGCAACAAACAGCCAAAGAAACTCGCGACCCACTCCGGACTGTTTTCCGCCCACAGCAGGACCCGATCTCCTTTCCCGATTCCGCGAGTTTCCAGGTCACGCGCGAATTGATAAGCAGTTCCGGCCGTCTGTTCGTACGACCATCGCGCCACCCGTAAGCCGCGCCGATGTGCAAACGCGGTTTCGCCTTCTCGGGAAATGAATTCGTCCAAATAACTGACGACGGTCGTGCGCATGAATCCCACGTCCTTGCTTGGGGATATGACCTTTGATAATCGTAAAGAGATTCAAGGCCGAGTTCAATTAGACGGACGCAGGCACCCGTATCACAGAGTCCGCGCAGCGGACGTATCGGAAATAGCCCAGCAGTTCACTGCTGGGTGAGCGACGAAAATATGATTCAAAGCCCGTGAAACGGGCGAGAGAGGTTACAGAACCGGGAGCGGTAGCGACCGGATCGAACGCTCAACTCGGGACGGCTGTGCACAACAGAGAGTCAATGGCTCAGTAGTTGAATGCGTCATCCGCTCGCTACAACTCGCGGTTCTGTAATTTCAGCCGTCCGCTTTGCGGACTTATTTGCGTAATGGTGCGAGGATCCCAGCGATGAATCGCTGGGCTATTGTCAATTGTCCGCTGCGCGGACTCTCTCTCTCGGTCAAAACTCGATCCCTCTTTGCGCGCGGATGCCTGCCTGAAACGGATGCTTTACTTCAGTCATCTCTGTGACCAGGTCGGCGGTGTCGATCAATTCTTGCGGCGCGTCGCGGCCGGTGACGACGATATGCAATGAAGGTTGGCGTTCGCGGGCGGCGCGGATTTCTTCGAGCACTTCTGCGATGGGCAGCATGTCGTAGCTCAGCACGTAAACCAGTTCATCGAAAACGAGCAGATCATAATCGCCGCTGCGAAGTTTCCCAACACAAAGGTCCCACGTCTCGCGAGCAGTTTGGCGATCCTGTTCCGGATTTTTTGTGTCCCAGGTAAAGCCGTCGCCCATCGTATGAACTTCGATGCCGAGCTTTTCCGCCGACACGTGTTCGCCATAGCGGTCGTTCCGCGACTTCATAAACTGAATCATGCAGCAACGCAGACCCTGGCCGGCGGCGCGCATCATCAGCCCGAGTGCGCTCGTGGTTTTGCCTTTTCCGTTTCCGGTGTGAACGATGAGAAGGCCGCGAGTGTTTTCCTGATAGTCAGCGCGACGCCATTTGTATTTCTTCTCGGCCATAAGAGGCTGGAGGCTAGAGACTGGAGGTTGGAGAAAGACGCTCATGCCAGCCTCTAGTCTCCAATCTCAAGCCTCTAGCTTTCGGTTATATCTTTTAATCCATTCGCGCGCTTAACGGCCTCCTGCAACAGCGGGACGATCTCTTGCTCGATTTCATCCCACGATCCTTTGAGCGTACAACCCGCCGCGTTGCGATGGCCGCCGCCGCCGAACTGCTCGGCAATCCTGGCGACGTTGACGTCGCCTTTAGATCGGAGGCTGGTGCGATAAACGCCGGGCGAACATTCTTTGAAAAGCGCGGTCGCTTCGACCTCGCCGACCGCCAGAGGGTAATTAACGAACCCGTCCGCGTCTTCGTCTGAGGCGTGCGTTTGCTCCTGCATCTCGAGCGTCTGGCGCATCCAGGCAACGTGACCGGTCTCGTCGCGCTTTACGGTGGCCAGAACCTGACCGAGCAATTCGATCTTTGGCCACTGATAACTGCCGAAAATCGCTTCCGCGGTCTTCGCGGGTTTGACTCCGGTGCGAATTAGTTCGGACGCAATCTTGAAAGTGCGTTCAGTTGTGTTCGAATAGTGAAACGATCCGGTGTCGGTGAGCAGCGCGGTGTAGACGCATTCGGCGATCTCCTTAGTGACGCGGACGCCGGTTGCCTTGCAGAGGTTGTAGATCATCTCGCCAACGGCTGATGCGGTCGAGTCAATCCAATTAACGGTCCCGAACAGCTCAGTGGTCGAATGATGATCTATGTTAACGACAAATTGCTTTTCGAGATCGATCAGACCGGGCCGATCGATATCGGAGCATTCAATCACGAACACCGCATCGTAAGCGCGATCGACCGCGGGCGCTACCCGAATAGAGTCGGCGCCGGGAAGTTGCCGGTAAGCATGAGGCGCAGCGTCGCGCATGATGACTTCGACATCTTTGTCGAGTGCGCGCAGCAGCCAAAAAAGGCCCAGCGATGAGCCGAGGCTGTCGCCATCGGGGCGAACGTGGGAAGTAATCGCAAAGCGATCCCTTTTTTCAATCAGGTCAACTACCTGGCTTAACATTAAAAGCAAAGGATGAGGGATGAAGGATGAGGGATGAACAACGAAAGCGAATCGGGCCGCTTTCATCCTTCATCCTTCGCCTTCATCCTTTCACTTCATCCTTTATTCCTTCCATTGGGTGTTCGATCTTCTCAAGGAGCGAATCAACGCGTTCGGCTTTCTCTTCGACCGTGTCGCGCACGAAATGAAGCGCGGGAGTATGCCGCAAATTGAGCGCAAAGCCAAGCTGCTTGCGTACATACGGCGCGGCGTGACGCAGGGCGCGCAAAGCGATGTTGTGTTCGCGCTCATCACCCTGGACGGTCACGTAAACGCTGGCGTCACGCAGATCGTCGGCGACGCGTACCTCGGTTACCGTAACCATCGTCAAGCGCGGGTCTTCCAGTTCGTAGCCAACAATTTGCGCGATCTCTTCGCGCAGCGTTTCAGCGATGCGCTCGGGACGATGCATCCTCAAATTAGGGATGAGGCCGGAAGGATGAGGGATGAAACCCACCCCAAGAATCAAATCGTTCATCCCTCAGCCCTCATCCTTCATCCCTTCCTATTCCGGCACTCCAAAATCCACCCAAATCTTCCATGAACTGTCGCGCTGGCGCCTCCAAATGGTGACGTATTTTCCCGCAAAGCTGATTACATCTTTACCTTTGGGCTGCACCTTTCCGGTGAAGTTGCCGGACTCATACGCCAAATCATCGACCAGCCATACTTCGAGCGTCGTAATCGTGAAGTCGAGGGCGGGCCCGTTGGTTTTGAATCTTTCAGCGAAACGATCATGCACGGCCTTTCGCCCGCGAATCACTTGTCCCTTCGCGCCGAACTGCGATCCATCCTTGTCGAAGAGCGAGGCCATCTTGTCGGCATCGGCGGCTTTCCATCCCGCGATCCATTCGGCATTGCCGGCGTCGATCGCTTTGCGGGCAGAGGCCAGGTCAGCGTCGGTTGACTTTTTGGGTTGGGCGAAAGCAAGGCCGCAAGATGCAATCACCAAAATGAGTAATCCGACCGACCCTCGCAGCCCTTCGATTGCAATCGGTTTATTTCCGGGAGCGCCGTCAGGCGCGAAATATTTATCGAACTGCATGTTCCCTTTTTTCTTTTCGCAGCGCGAAGCAGCTTCGCGCGGCGAAATCAGATGTCTCACATATCCTGGCTATAAACATTTAATGCCTACGCCACGTTTCAGCTGCCTTCTACTTTTACAACTCAGTCGCGGCCACCTTTTCAATCACATAATCCTCGATCTGATCGCCGACTTTGACGTCGTTGAAATTTTCCAGGCCGATGCCGCATTCAAAACCTTCGCGGACTTCAGAGGCGTCGTCTTTGAATCGCTTGAGCGAGGCAATGCCTCCTTCCCAGGTCACCACGCCGTCGCGGATCAGCCGCGCGCGCGCGTTGCGTTTCATGATGCCGTCGATAACCATGCATCCGGCAACCGAGCCAACCTTTGGCACGCGAAACACTTCGCGCACTTCCGCTTTGCCAAGGATCTTTTCTTTCTCGATCTTCTCGAGCATGCCGATCATCGCCGCCTTGATTTCTTCTTCGACCTTGTAAATGATCGAGTGCAGACGAATGTCCACGCTTTCCTGTTTCGCGAGGTCGGCAGCCCGCGATTCGGGACGAACATTGAAGCCGATAATCACGACCGCGGTTGAAGCAGCGCCCGCCTGAGTTGCCGACGCCAGCAGGACATCCGACTCAGTGATGGCGCCCACGCCCGAGCGAATGACTTTGACCTTGACGCGCTCGCTCGACATTTTTTGCAGAGTCGATTTCAAAACTTCGACCGAACCTTGCACGTCGGCTTTGATGATTACCAGCAGTTCCTTAACTTCAGTTTCGCCGAGCGCCTCAATACCTCGCTTGGTTGATTTGATTAGCGTGCGCTGACGCTCAATCACCTGACGATGATGCGAGATTTGCTGCGCGCGCGTGACGTCCGCGACGACCTGGAAGGTTTCGCCGGCCTGGGGCACGCCTTGCAGGCCGAGCACTTCGACCGGAGTTGCGGGACCGGCTTCCATCACGGGCTCGCCGCGATCATTGAACATCGCGCGCACCTTGCCGAAGATTTGGCCGACGATAAAAGGATCGCCGATTCGCAGCGTCCCCTGCTGGACCAGCGCAGTAGCGACCGCGCCGCGGCCTCGATCCAGTTTCGCTTCGAGCACGACCCCCGACGCCAAACGCGTAGTGCTGGCGCGCAGATCCAGAATGTCCGAGGTAAGCAGAATAGTTTCCAGGAGGGTTTCGAGGTTCTGTCGCTTCTTAGCCGAGACTTCGACCATCTCAGTTTCGCCGCCCCAGGCAACCGGATTCAGGCCCTGCTGAGAAAGTTCCTGCCTCACACGATCGGGGTTCGCGTCGGGTTTATCGATCTTGTTAATCGCAACCACGATCGGAACGCCCGCCGCGCGCGAGTGTTCGATCGCTTCGACCGTTTGAGGCATCACGCCGTCGTCGGCGGCCACGACGAGTACGACGACGTCCGTAGCTTTGGCGCCGCGGGCGCGCATCAACGTGAAGGCTTCGTGGCCGGGCGTGTCGAGGAATACCACGCGTCGCTTCTCGTCCGGGTTATCAGGACTCGGCACTTCCACGCTGTAGGCGCCGATGTGTTGGGTGATGCCGCCAGCCTCGCCGCCCGCGACATTCGTGGCGCGAATCGCATCCAGCAGAGAAGTCTTTCCATGATCGACATGGCCCATCACAGTGACCACTGGAGCGCGCGGTACCTCAACATCATCAGCATCGGCCGCGATCAGTTCCTCAAACTCTTCTTCGGCGACCATCTCTTCAAACGGAACGAAGGTCACGTCGTAACCAAATCGCTCGCCAAGTTCGGCGGCAACTTCGTCGTTCAGCGCCTGGTTGATAGTCGCGAATACTCCGCGTTGCAAAAGCAGTGTCACGATGTCCTTTGGTTTGATGCCGAGCTTTTCCGCGAATTCTTTAACCGTGGATCCTTCAACCAATCGCACTGGCTTCAGTTCTCCCGGAACAGTCGGCGCTTCCAGCCTGCCGGCGATGCGCTCTTCGAGCGTGAGCGTCGGCGGAGGCGGGATAAACTCGCGATCGAAACGGCCACCCTTGCCTTCGCCAACTCGCTTGCCTGTTCGAGACGACCCGCGTCGAGATCGACGCCGGCCGGCGTCCGGAGGCGGAATGTAAGTGGTTTGTGGCGTCAATGTTTCGCCGGGTGTGCCTGTGTACTCGACTCGGGCGCGGGCCGCACGCTCGCGAGAACGATCGCGCGCCGGCGTAACTGGAGGCGGCGCTGGGGCCCGCTCGCCGGGACGAATGCCGGCATTGATCGCCGCCGCAGTTGGCCGCAGAACTCGTATTTGTCGCGACGGAGTTTTCGCAACTTCCGGTTGCTCTCCGGGCGCGACAGTTTCGGCAACGCTGATTGGTTCCGAAGCCGGGGGCGCTTGAGCTTCGCCCGATGTCGTCGCCGCAACCGGAGTTGCAGCGGCAGGCTTTTCAGCGCGCGCAGCGGGCGCGAGTTTTCGTATCACGCGAGTGGGGCCAGGCTTTGTAAATTCCGGTTCAGAGACCGGCGCCGGCTCTTCGGGAGCAACTGGCTCGGCGGCAACCACCGGCTCTTCAACCGCTTCGGGCGGCGCTTCTTCCACTACGGGTCGTGCTGCCTTCTTCACGACCTTGACCGCGCGTCTTACGGCAGCGTCTTTCTTGGGAAAATATTTGTCGCGGATTTTGTCAGCGACGTCTTTGGGGACCGAATTCGAAGGCACGCTGACATCCACACCTTCGCGCCGCACCTCTTCAATAAGGCGCTTGGTGTCGATCTTCAGCTCCTTCGCGAGATCGTAAAGGCGAACTTTCGAGGTTGCTGTCATGCTTCAAAAAGTGGTTGCCAATGGCCCTCCACCTTCTGAAGCACGCGCTTCAGAAGCGCCTTGCCAGAGCAGGCGTTGGAGGACACGCAGCAACGCGCCGGGCGCGCCTGCCGCGATTACTTGGCCGCATCATCGGAAGCATCGGTTTCAGATTTGAAATCTGAGATCTCAGATTTGAGATTTGAAATCTCAGATTTGAGACCTTGCTTCTCGCTCTCGGGCGTCGCGGCCGGTTCGTTCGATGACGACTCGAGAACGGGTTTCGTTTGTGCTTCAGTTTGCGACGCTGAAGCCTCGGCTTCCGCGGCGGCTTCTTCCCGAATCGCTTCTTCGAGATCGGCCACCGCTGCCGAAGTAATGTCGGGCGCGGGCGTGATTACATCCGGACGAAGATCACGCCCGGTCTCCTGCAGCGCAAGTTCGTCGGGTGTGATCGGGTCAGCTTCCGTAAGCGCAACGGGCTCGGGCGAGTCCTGGGCGCGATGATTAGGGTCGGCAGAGAACGGCGTGCCGTTCTCGACCGCTTCGTCGTAACCCGCGGCCGTCATTTTGTCGTTAGGCTCGACTTCTCCCGCGGCGATCGTTTCATCGAGTTCCGCAGACACCGCGTGCTGCTCGCTCGATTCAACGACCTCAGCGCCGACTTCAGGTTGTTCTTCAGACGCGGCCTGCAAACTCTTCTCGCGCATTTCGACGACCGCCAGCGCGGCTTTCAATATGCCTTCGGCTTCGTCGAGACTGACGTCGAGAAATTCAACCAGATCGTCGACTGAAGTATCGGCAAGTCCATCGATGTCCGTAATGCCATGCTCGGCCAGCGCATCAGTCTGCTGCTGAGTGAGGCCTTCGATCGCGGACAAGGGAACCGGGGCGCCGGAAGCGATCATCGCTCCCATTTGTTCGGCGACTTCTTTCTTCAGCTCTTCCTCGCTGCGGATGTCGATATTCCAGCCGACCAGTTTGGTCGCCAGGCGCACGTTCTGTCCGCGCTTGCCAATCGCCAGGCTCAACTGATCTTCGTTGACGATTACTTCCATCTGGCGATTTTCGATGTCGGTGATGCGCACCTGATTTACCTTCGCCGGCGACAGGGCATTAGCCGCGAACACTGAAGGCTCTTCAGACCATTCGATAATATCTATCTTTTCGCCGCGCAGTTCCCTGATGATTGCCTGCACCCGCGAGCCCTTCATGCCGACACAGGCGCCGACGGGATCGACGTCGCGTTCGTTCGAAACAACTGCGATCTTGGCGCGTTCGCCTGGCTCCCGCACGCATGACTTGATGACTACGGTGCCGTCGTAGATTTCCGGTACTTCCATTTCGAACAACCGCTCGAGCAATTCCGGCGAAGTACGCGAGACCTCGATTTGGGGCCCTTTCGATTCCTTCGAAACGTTGGTAATCACGACGCGAATACGCTCGCCCTGGTTCCACTGCTCGCCGCGTGACTGTTGTGAGCGCGGCAGGATGGCTTCGAGATTTCCCAGATCGACGATCATGTTGCCGCGTTCGAAACGTTTGACGAAACCGTTCACTAGTTCGCCGACGCGATCGATATATTGGTCGTAAACATTCGTTCGGACCGCATCGCGGACTTTTTGAAACAGAATCTGTTTGGCGGTTTGCGCGGCTATGCGGCCCAACTCTTCCATGGGCATCGGCAACAACAGCGCGTCTCCGACTTCTACTTCGTCGCCACCCAATTCACGCGCTTCTTCGATCGACAGCTCAGTCGACGGATTAGCCACTTCATCGACCACCACTTTCGAAGCCGAGAGTTCGAGGCCGGTTTCCGGCGTCCAGTCAACCTGGATATCCTCACCGCCCTTGAACTGCTTTTTCGCGGCGGCGCGCACGGCTTCCTTAACCGCTTCGACTACCAGCTCGCGGTCGATACCCTGTTCCTGACAGAGAGCTTCTATGTTCTGCGCAATGGTCGTGCTCATTTATTATTCGTCAAGTTCTTTACTAATTCGCGATCGCGTATTTCTCGTTTGCGCGCCAACCTGAATTCCTGCTCGACATCGATCTCCAAATTAGCCTTGGCAATCTCCGCGAGCGGAAACTTCACCCGGCCACTTGTGCGATCGTCAAGAATCACCTGACTATCATCGACTCCAACGATCCTTCCGCGAAAGTTGCGCTGGCCGTTCAAGGGCGTTCGCGCCCTGATTTTCGCGTAACTGCCGGCGAAACGCTCGTAGTCAGCCAGCCTGTAAAGCCCGCGCTCAAGTCCCGGCGATGAAACCTCCAACGTGTATGCCGAGTGGATGAAGTCTTCCACGTCGAGAATCGTCCCGATGTGGAGACTCACGTCCGAGCAATCGTCGTGGGTAACGCCCCCGGGCTTGTCAATAAAAATGCGGACTATCGGTTTTCCGTCCGGTCCGGCAACTTCCGCGTGTACCAGTTCAACGCCGTGGTCGATTGCGACCTGCCCGGCAATTTCGCGCACCCGATCCGCAACCGATCGTGACTCCATACTACCTGTCGCCCAAAAGAAAAAGTGGGCGCTAACCCACCGGACAAGACATCCGCGCTTCCGAGCAAGCCTGTCATTATAGGGAAAGGATCGGGTAGAAGCAAGCACGCCCGCGGCGGGTTGGTTGCGCGATTGCGACGCTGTTGCCGTTCACAGAGTAGCAATAGTTGCCGGTCATGATAATCTTCCACGAGTCCTACAAAACGGACGCAACCAGCGAAACCTTTCGGATCGAAAAACCGCTTGAGGCGATCCGAAGGACGTGATAGAAGAGCCTCCTCGAAAGGAACGTACCTGAACTGAGCCTGGATGAGAGAGCGACCTCTCCACGACCCGGAAACCGAAACTGGAGCGCCCCCCGCTCGAGAACCTCGTGCGCGTCCACTCCGAATTCGCGTCTCGAGACTTGCCCGCGCTTTGAGCTCGAGGGTTCCGCATTGGTTGGGAGCATGCGTGATTCTTATCGCGATCGGCGGAACAATATCCAGCTTGCGCGCTGGTCCTCCAGTTTTAATCAGCGCACCAAACTCAACTCGGGCGATTGCTCTTGAATCCGTGCTGCTTACTCAAGAGCCGTTCGCAATCTCGTCCTCTTCGCCCTTCAGTGCTGATCATCGAAGGCGGGTAATGCTGTTTGCGTTGAACCTGGCGCTTCAATCCGGAGAAGATGCCTCGGTGGTTTCAGCCGATGCCGAAGACTCAACCCATCACCACTATTCATTAGCGGTCGAATGCGTCGTGCCCGTTCCTTCGATCACAGGGTTGAGCGAAGTGATTCTTAAATTAGCCGATGATCTGGGTGATGTCGGAGACGTGCTGGTGCGCGTTACTTATCATGGCGCGAGTAGCAATCGAGTGCGCATCGGCGTCGGCCATGTGGGCGGCGGACTTCCGGACGATGCCGGCGCCGGCCCGACATTGATGCCGCCTTACGTTGTCAGTGGTCACGTGGCCACCGGTGGAAGCGGGTTCGGCGACGTTCTGGTTACCTTGAACGGGCCTCAGCCGCAAACATTGACTACGGATAATAACGGGTTCTATTCCTTCCAGGTAACGATGGCCGGAGACAATTACACGATAAGTTTGTCCAAGCCGTACTATGATTTCAGCCCGCAGGTTCGTTCTCTAAACGCGTTGAGTAATAACCAATCGGGCGATGATTTTGTCGCGACACGTCAAATCTTCACGATTAGCGGTTTCGTTCGAGACGATAATGGCCAGACCCTGGATGGAATCGCCGTCACGTTATCTAACGAACAGGGTCAAGCCATTGCCAACGGAACCAGCACGGTCGCGGCCGGCTTCACGTTCCCGAATCTTCAGGCTGGATACAACTATACCGTCAGCGCCGCGACAAATAATTTTTTTACATTTCCATCTCAGAACACGGGCCCTCTGGCCGGCAATTCAGCCGTCAACGTTAGAGGCGTACGCCGGGCTTATGCGATTCGCGGGCAAGTTGTGGACGCGACCAGTCATCCTCTGGGTAACGTATTGATCAGTCTGAACGATTCGCAAAGTCTCACCGCTATGACTGACATAGCCGGCAATTATTCTATTACGGGGGCGCCTGCCGGCCGTGACTATTCGGTCAGGCCTTCGATGGACCAGGACTATTATGTTTTTTCTCCCTCACCTGGCAGTGTAACTAACCTGGCAGGTGATCAAGCCCAGAATTTCACTGCCAGTCTGGCCCCGCTTCCCAATGACTCTTACGTACTCGAATTTGACGGTTCGCCGAAGACGGTGTTCTCCGGATACTTCTGGGATCCCTACGTCAACCTCGGACATTTTTTTTGGGAGTTCTGGGCCATGCCGGGCGACAATGCCGGCGCGACTTATATGTTGTCCGACGGTTACGGCGGCGCGCACGCATTGCTTTTTGGCGTCGCTAGTTTCAATTCATATGAGCCTGGCCGGTATATCCTGCTCGGCGACATATTCGATGGTGTCCTTGACGCCTCGCACATTACTTATTTCGGCAGCGATCAAGGACCCGCGCCGGGTGAGTGGGCGCACATGGCAGTCGGTTGGGACGGCAGAAGTATTGTGACCTACTACAACGGCGTGCCGGTAGGTAAGACGGCCTTTGCCGGCCCTCGTCAAACACCGGGAACGGGACAAGGCGGCAGCTGGCTTCTCATCGGTGGATCAGACCACAGCAACTTTGTCGGGCGTATCGCACAGGTTCGTGGTTATGAGGGTAGCAATCCGCGCGAGGATCCATCCGGGCAGGATATTCGTAAAGTTGAGACGTCTTTCGCTCCGCAAAGCGTCTTTAATATTGGCGGCAACTTTCTCAACTATTATTTCCGGCCTGCGCCACACACCGCCGATCTCTCGCGCGGGTACAACAGCACCCTGCACCGCGGCACTCCGCGCGGAACGACTGCCGGACTTCTTTATGATTGCGGCAGTTGTCCACCACCGCAATTTGTGATTGATCCGGCCGCGCCTAATTTTGCAACCGGGGCAGCGTCGCAGCCGGTTGGGGTTCCGTCGCCGGCATCTGTTCCCGGCGGCGTCCTGATTTTCGATTCTTTCTCGCGCGCGAACTCGACATACACGTTCGGCGGATCGGGCGGGCTCGGCTCAACTGAAGGAGGCTCGGCCGGATCGCGAATATGGCAGAACAATTCAGGTGCGGTTGGCTCGCAGCCGTTTGGAATTCTAAATGGACGCGCCGTGCTGCTCGGGAACAATACCTCTGTCACCTGGGTTTCGACTGGCTCGAGCACGGGGAACCTGGATCTTCGAGTGGATCGTCATGCCGGAGTGTTCGGAAGCGGCGTCGATACGGGTTTGAGTTTTCGCGTGGCGGATGCGCAGAACTATTTCTTCGCTTATACCAGCGAGAGTAATCCTCCCGGCAATAGTAGAGTCCTGACAATTGGTTATTACCTGAATGGGCAGCGGACCGATCTCGCGACTGCGACGAGCATGCCTGCCAGTTGGACCACCTTGCGCGTAGTTACGACGAACGACGGCAATATCAAGATCTATGCGGATGCCTCGCTTGTTTATTCGGGCGCGAGCACCGTCCTGGCAGCAGCAACTGGCGCGGGACTTTACAATAACGCGCCCGGCTTGGGCTTAGTGAATCGTTGGGATAACTTCACGGTCTATGACGCGTCGCCACAATCAGGAAGCCAGGTTCAACGATAACGCTCGAGGATTGGGTGTTGTTTAAAAACGAAGCGCACGCCGGTTTGAGAATTAACCACTCAACTTAGTCTTAACAATTTCGCTCACCGTCCGGCCATCGGCGTTTTTCCCAGCCAGCAAAGCTTGCGCGGCTTTCATCACTTTGCCCATGTCTTTCATCGAAGTCGCGCCGGCTTCAGCGATTGCGGCTGAGACTGCCTGTTCGATCTCATCGGGGGAAGCGGCCTGGGGCAGATAGGCTTCAATCACTTCAATCTCGGCTGTTTCCTTGTCCACGAGATCCCGGCGGTTGCCTTTCTCGTAGGCTTCAATCGAGTCGCGCCGTTGTTTGACAAGTGACCGGAGTAATTTCATCAACTCTTCATCGTTCAGCGCCTCGCCTTTTTCAATCTCACGATTTTGCAGCGCGGCTTTAACCATGCGCAGCGCCGAGGTGCGCGCTTTATCGCTGGCCTTCATCGCCGCGGTCATGTCGGCGATTATTTGATCTTTTAAGGTCATGTCGGTCATCCGTTCTTTCCGTTGGATTGCGTGAGATGTTGTTTCAGGAATTTTCCGGTGTGCGAACCACTAACACGCATGATTTCTTCGGGAGTGCCGGTCGCGACCACGTGACCTCCGGCGTCGCCGCCTTCCGGTCCGAGATCGATAACGTAATCCGCGGTTTTAATCACGTCGAGGTTGTGTTCGATCACCAAGAGCGATCCACCGGCGTCGATCAACGCGCGGAAAGCGGCAAGTAACTTGTTGATGTCATCGAAGTGCAAACCCGTCGTCGGTTCGTCGAAAATGAAGAGCGTGCGCGCACCCGATCGCTTCGCCAAATGCGCGGCAAGTTTCACGCGCTGCGCCTCACCCCCGGATAAGGTTGTCGCCGATTGACCCAGCCGCAAATATCCCAACCCAACATCATCCAACACGCGCAGTTTGTTAGTGATTTTGGACAAGTCTCGAAAGAAAGTCATGGCTTCGTGCACGGTCATTTGCAGGACTTCATGAACGTTCTTCCCGCGATAACGCACGTCCAGGATCTGTTTCTTGAAACGCGTGCCTTTACACTCTTCGCAGATGAGCTCGACGTCGGCGAGAAACTGCATCTCGACCGTGACGGTGCCGTCCCCCTGGCAAACTTCGCAGCGGCCGCCAGGTACGTTGAAAGAAAAGTGCGACGGCTCGAGTCCGCGCACCTGCGCTTCGCGGGTGGAAGCGAACGTCTCGCGAATCGCATCGTAAACTTTGATATAGGTCGCCGGGTTCGATCGTGGCGTGCGGCCAATCGGCGATTGGTCGACCAGAATCACTTCGTCGATAAACTGCCGGCCCTCGAGTTTTTTAAACGCGCCCACATGGCCCTGCCAATCGCCGCTCTGCTTCTTGAAGCCGGCATAGATGCAGTCGTGAATTAGCGTTGACTTGCCCGAACCGCTGACGCCAGTGACACAAACCAGCATGTCGAGCGGAATGTCCAGGTCGATATTTTTGAGATTATGTTCGCTGGCGCCGCGAATGTTCAGTCGCTTCAGTTGCAGCGGCCGGCGGTGCTTCGGCTCTTTGATTTTTGCTTCCCCACGCAAATATCGCGCGGTCAGCGAATTAGGATCTTTCAGGAGGCTGGAAAAATCTCCCTCGAAGATCAGCCGTCCACCCTGCTCGCCCGCGGCCGGTCCGATATCCAGAATTTGATCGGCAGCGCGCATCATCTCGGCATCGTGTTCGACTACCAGCACCGTGTTTCCAATGTCGCGCAGATTTTGCAGAAGATGAATCAGCCGATTATTGTCTCGTGCGTGCAAGCCGATTGACGGCTCGTCGAGCACGTAAAGCGCCCCCACCAGCGAAGAGCCCAGATTGGTCGCCAGTTGAATTCTTTGCGCTTCGCCGCCTGAAAGCGTCGAGCCGAGACGGTCAAGGGTCAAATAATCGAGCCCTACGTCTACCAGAAAACGGAGACGGCGGCGAATTTCGTGCAGCACCCGATCGGCGATTGCCGATTGTTCATCCGAGAGTTTGAGATTTTCAAAGAAGACATCTGCATCTTTGATCGACAGCGCGCAAACCTGTGGCAACGTCCTCTCACCAACTTTCACGTCGCAGGCTTCTTTGCGCAAACGTCCGCCTTCACAGTCGGGGCACAGCGTGTAGCCGCGATACTTCGACAGAAAAACACGCACGTGCAGTTTGTATTTTTTAGTCTCCAGCCAATCGAAGAATCCGCGCACTCCCGCCCACTCGCCTTTACCGTTGATGACGGCGCGCCGTTGTGACTTTGGGAGTTGATTGAACGGAACATTAATGGGAATGCGTTCCGATTTGCAGAACTGGCGCAGCTCTTTTTGGGCCCATTCAAACTGAGGTTTGGTCCAGGGCTCGATCGCGCCCTCGTTCAAACTCAAGCCCGGATTTGGGATGACCAGATCCAGATCAAGGCCGATCGTGTTGCCGAAGCCCTGACACGTTGGACACGCGCCGAACGGGCTATTAAAGCTAAACAGCCGTGGCTCGGGCCGAGCATAGACTGTGCCGTCATACTTGCATTCGAAATTTTCAGAGAAGCGTAAGTTGCGCGGCTGAGTTCGGTTCGACCCGCCCACATCCACCACCCCAAGCGGGCTGCCCGCCTGGGGACCCCGGTCCGCAGGCGGTTCTGACACTTCGATCAAAGCCTGTCCATGTCCCTCTCGAAAACAAGTTTCCAGCGAATCAACGAGTCGCTCACGTACATCGGCGCGCGCCGCCAGTCGATCTACCAGCACAAAGACATTTTCGAAATTATCGCGCGTGTAGTCATCGGGCGAGGTAAGATCGATCTGTTCACCGTTGGACCAGAGCCGCGTGAAACCGCGCTGCATCAGGCTCATGATGTGAGCGGTGACCATGGGACGTTGAGACGCGGCGACCGGGCGACGGAGAGACGATTTACTTCTCCGTTTCTCCCTGTCTCCGTTTCGCCCCGTTCCTCCATCTCTCCCCGTCTCCGCTTCCCCGTTTCTCTCTGTCTCCCCTGGCCCCGCGTCGGCAGGGAAGAGCAGGTAAAATCGCGTGCCCTCGGCCAGGACGCTGAGAATTTCATCAGCAGATGATTCGGGAGAATCACGCTGAACCTGGCGCCCACACACTCGGCAGATCGTAATACCCACGCGCGCATAGAGCAGGCGCAGATAGTCGTAGATTTCCGTCTGCGTGCCGACCGTCGATCGCGGATTGCGGGTTGAATTTTTCTGCCGAATTGCGATTGCCGGCGCGATGCCACGCACTTCATCAACGTCGGGTTTGTCCATGCGCTCGAGAAACTGTCGCGCGTACGCCGACAGCGATTCAACATAGCGGCGCTGGCCCTCTGCATAAACAGTATCGAACGCCAGCGAAGATTTCCCGGAGCCGCTGACGCCGGTTACCACCGTCATCTGGTTATGCGGGATTGAAAACGAGATGTTCTTGAGATTGTGGACGCGCGCGCCGCGGACTTGGATGGCTTCGTCATTCATAGGCCTTGTTACCGGCGGACCGCACGGTGAAGACTTTGCGCTCTCCGACAAACGAGCATGATAACTCGAAACGTATGGGAAGCGAAGCGCCCCCTCAGCAGTCTCAAGCGAGCAATTTGCGGCTTCCGCTTTTGGCAACGGAACTGCGGCGTTTCTTCATCCGAGGTGAGTTATCGGATCGCTGGATGCGGTTGCTATAATTCCACCGAACGCAAGAATAGATATGTCGAGCGACGGCGCTTTCGTTAGAATCAGCAGGAGCAAAAGATGAGACTCACTCTTGGGATTGTCCGTAAATTCACCCTGGCCATAATGCTTTGTGCGCTGTTTCTCGGCGTCGGCCTGACTACTTTCGCGCAGCAAACCAGCGCGGCTCCAAAAGCTGCCGCGCAGCCAATCAGCGGCTTAAGCACGCTCAATCAGGCACAGATCGACGCGATCATCAGCGCCTTCACCGCAAAGGAGACGCAGTTCCGGCGCGCTCTCAACGAATACGCGTTTAGGCGCGATGCGCTGGTCCAGGAAATGGGAATGGGCGGGCAAGTGGTAGGCGAATATCATCGAGTGTCAAACTTTACCTTCGATGATCAAGGAGTGCGTTTCGAGAAAATCGGTTTCTTTCCGATGTCGACGCTTCAGGGAGTTTCGATCACCCCGGAGGATCTTGAGGACCTGGGCGGCGTTAATCCATTTGCGCTCGAAACGGCAATGATAAATCGGTACAACTTCAAATATGCGGGCAAAGAGCGAATTGATGAACTGAATCTTTACGTTTTTGATGTGTCCCCGAAAGTGATGCCCGATCCGAAGAAAACGAAGGACAGAGTTTTTGTCGGCCGTATCTGGGTCGACGATCAGGATCTGCAAATTGTGAAGTCGAGAGGCAAGGCCGGCCCTGAAACCAAAACGAATAAGTTTCCTACCGTCGAAACTTACCGCGAACAGATCGACGACAAGTATTGGTTTCCGACGTACGTCTATGCGGATGATGATCTTATCTTCGATAACGGCCAGGATGTGCGCATTCGCATGCAGGTAAAATACTCGGATTACAAGAAGGGCCGCGCGACGCTGACCATCAGGGAGATCGACGAAGTGAAACCCGAGCCGACGAAACCCGAGTCGAAGAACGCGCCTCCTGCCGAAGCACCAGAGCGCGCTCCGGTCGAGGCGGGAATAATCAATTCCCGGGCCATCGAACTACCCGCGCCCAGGTATCCTGATGAAGCGAGAAAGTTACACGCGTCCGGGCAGGTGCAGGTAAAGGTCATTGTCGACGAGACCGGTAGAGTTATTTCGGCGGAAGCCGTCTTCGGCCCGGAGTCGTTGCGAGCGGCGGCAGTGGAAGCCGCAAAACGAGCACGATTCACGCCCACTCGAATTGGCGGCGAGCCGGTGAAGGTGTCCGGAATAATTAACTACGATTTCAAGGTGCAGTAACGCGAGATTGATCTCAACGCCGCGGCGTAATTTTCTCGACTCCCAACTCTTTCATGATCGCGTCTTGAACTCTGTTGACAAGACCCGTGAGATCTTCATCGTTTGAGACGTTATTAGTCTCGACAGGCGGCAATATCACCATTTCGATTATGCCCGGCCAGGCCTCGCCCGTGCCTCGACCCATCAGCACGTCGCTATTCTTCAACGCGATCGGAACGATCGGAACACCGGCCTGGGCGGCCATGTGAAATGCACCTTTCTTGAACGGCAGCATTTCGCCCGGCCGCGCACGCGTGCCTTCAGGGCAGACTGCGAAAGAAATTCCAGCGCGCAAGCGTTCGGTAGCGACGCGCAAAGATTCGACGGCGCGCTCGCGATTTGATCGATCGATCGATATCACGTTCACAAAGCCCATACCGTAGCCAAGTATCGGCGCCTTCAACAATTCCTTCTTGGCAATCATTCCCATGCGGCGGCCGGTGTAAGAAAACAGCGGGGCGGCGTCAAGATACGAATAATGATTCGCCACAAAAACGTAAGGCTGTTCCGGATCGAGCAGATCGAGTCCCGTGACTTTCACTTTCACGCCGCTGAGCCTGAGCCAGGTGCGCGCGCCCCAATCGGCCCACGGGTAAACCCAATCAGGCTTGTTTGCTAATCGCGCGACCAGCAACACCGGCGGCGCGACGATCAGCAGCAGCATGGCCGCGACGAACCAGGACCAGCAAAACAACAAACGACCAATGATCCGAGGCCCGCGTCTTGTGCTAGACTTCGCCGCGTTTTCGGCGCTCGCTGAGATCTGTTCTTCAGAGGAAATTTCAGAATGCATCGAACTCGTGCTCATAACAAAACCAGCGTCAGGCCCTGCCCGGAGGTTAAAAACGTTTCGCAGTGCCGAAGCCGCGCCGGCGGCAAAATGTTTACAGACGTCTTTGACATGAATGGCGAACCACGCGAAGCGAGATGCAATCCTTCTCGCTTCGCGCGGCTAATTTTAGGGGAGCTCGAGTCATACTATAAATATTTCATGCCTACGGCACTCAGCAGGGTAGTATCTCTCTTTTTACTTTGCGTCTTCATTCTTTCAGTCACGGCCCAGGGGCAACGGCGAAGTACGGCGGAGGCGACTGGACCGATCCCATCGCCGCGCTCGGTCCTCGGCTTCAATCCGGGAACCGATCGCACTATCGCGGACTGGAAACAGATTACCGATTACTTCGCGCGGCTGGATAAGGCCAGCGACCGCGTTCAAGTGCAAACAATCGGCCAATCGACACTGGGCCGAACGATGATTGCCGCGTTCATCAGCGCGCCCGAGAATATACGGAATCTGGAAAAGTACAAAACTATTCAAGCGCGTCTTGCCGACCCGCGCAAAGTCGGAAACGACGCAGAACGCGATCAACTGATTCGTGACGGCAAGACCGTGGTTGTCATTTCCTGCTCGATTCACTCGACCGAAATCGTCGCCTCGCAGATGTCGATGCAGCTTGCTTACAATCTCGCCAGCGCCGATGACGAAGATACGCTCTCGATTCTGCACCACACAATCCTGATTTTGATTCCTTCACCGAACCCCGATGGAGTCGATATTGTCGCCAATTATTATCGCCAGACATTGGGGTCGCCGGCGGAAGGCCGCGAGCCGCCCGAACTCTATCATCACTACGCGGGCCACGACGACAATCGTGATTGGTTCATGCTGGATTTGAAAGAGACCAAAGCGGTCACGCGATTATTGTGGAAAGAATGGTTTCCGGAAATTGTCTACGACATTCATCAGCAGGGTTCGAACGGTTCGCGATTCTTCGTGCCGCCCTTTTACGATCCGCCAAATCCGCACATCGCGCCGCTGTTGTTGAGGCAAGTCGGCTTGATTGGTCATAAGATGGCCGCCGACGTAACCGCCGCGGGTTTTAAGGGCGTGTTGACCAATGCGCTTTACGACACCTGGTGGCACGGCGGCTTTCGCACGGCGCCTTACTATCATAATTCGATCGGCATTCTTACTGAGGCGGCGAGCGCGCGCATCATGACGCCCAGCAACGTCACGCGCGAACAGCTCGCCCGCGGCGGCACGCGCGGCATGCGCACGGCGCTGGAGGCGACGACAAACTTTCCCGATCCCTGGCGGGGCGGGACCTGGCATCCGCGCGATATTTTCCAAATGGAATTAATCGCCTGTCATTCGGTTTTGTCGTTGGCGGCAAATTATCGCGAAGATTACTTGCGCAATTTTTATGAACTGGGAAAAGCGGCCCTTTCACCTGGTCCGGAGGGCCAACCGATCGCATACCTGATTCCGGCCGGACAGGGTCGAGACGAAAATGTCGCGAAGATGATCGGCGCTTTGGTCGAGCAAGGCGTCGACGTGTATCGCCTCGATCGAGAATTGCAGGCTATTGTGACTGGCGAGCAAGTGTTAACCCGCTCGCTGATATCCACGAAGCCTATTTCGAGCCTGGACGGTTTGACTGTTAACACGGACCAGGAATTCGGCGAGCTCCCGGCTGGCTGCTACATTATTTTTTTATCTCAGCCCTACCGTCAGAATGTGCTGGCTCTTTTTGAGCCGCAAATTTACCCCGATCGCATTACGGCGACCGGCGAAGCCGAAAGACCTTACGACGTCGCCGGCTGGACGCTGCCAATGCAAATGGGCCTGAAGAGTCTTGCCGTGCTTTCCATTGGTGATCTTGAGAGCAAGAGGAAACTTACGCCGATCAAGGATGAGAATGAAGTGCGGCGCGATTTGGGATTGCCTCTGGCCAGTGGCGACGACAAGTCGCCAATTGTGAATCCGGTCAAAGCCGGAATTCGCATCGGCATCTATCAAAACTCGCGCGCGGGCAACATGGACGAAGGCTGGACACGTTATGTCTTTGATAGGTTCAACGTGCCATATGAGTCGCTGCCCGAAACGAACATTAATGAAACAAGTCTGCGTCCGAAGTTCGATGCAATAGTTCTGCCTTCAGACAGAACTCGCGAACCTGCTGATAGCGACGGGTCCCAAATTGAAGGCGGGCGCGGAATCAGTGATACGGGCTTCAAGAATCTGGCGCGCTTTGTCGACGACGGAGGCACGCTGATTTGCTTTGACGGGTCGTGCGGGCCACTCATCAAGCAGTGGAAGTTGCCCCTGCGGAACGTGCTGGAAGGCTTGCGTTCATCTGATTTCTATTGTCCTGGTTCGATTTTGCGAATCAATGTCGACACTTCGAATCCGATCGCGCGAACAATGTCGGACGAAACCGATGCCTACTTCATCAACAGCTCGGCGTTTGAAATAACGAATACTCCCCGGGGGATTTTCGATGCCCCAAATACGCCTTGGCCAACACGTGTCATCGGGCGTTATGCGAAAGAAAGCGTGCTGCGCTCGGGCTGGCTGCTCGGCGAAGACAAGATCAAGGATCGGATCGCGCTGGCCGAAGTCGAAATGGGCAAGGGCCGCATCGTGCTTTTCGCCTTTCGCCCCCAGCATCGCGGCCAGACCTGGGGGACCTTTCCATTCATCTGGAACGCGATAAATTTGGGGCACTAGATGATGTGATCCGGTCTGAGCCCTCCCTAACAGTCGGGCTGGCGCCGGTCGAACTATTCCGGCGGGCGTTGATCAAAGACGAACGGAGTGCTATCTTCACAACGTCAGTTCAGGCTCTCTCCCCTTTATCTCTCCCGACGAGATTCACGTAAACGTGACCGCGCAGGCTCGCAAGTTGTGGGCGCGAAGCATCTCTTTCAGATCGTTCGCATCAAAGAACTTGAATTGTTGAAATGTAGCCAGGGACCGCCGCGCCGGCCAGTTCCGAAGTTTTAATCGCCAGAGATGGTGGCAGGAGTTCCAATCATGAAAAAAATCGCACTCTTGGCGCTGTTTTTCTCTCTCACAGCGTCATCGCTTCAGACTTCACGTGGGCAATCCCGTCCGCGCAGGGTCGGTCAAACAACTCAGCCTCAGCCGGTGCAGCAGCCGTCATCGCCGCAGGCAGACGACCAGTCTGGCGAATCAAGTCAGCCGGCAAGACCGTCGCGCCCGCCGGTGCTGGGCGGCGCGAATCGCGATCCGAACGAACAGAAACCAGCGTCGACCACGCCGAAGAACACCGGTCCCGAGGAAGTCGGTGAAGGCGATGTGATCCGCGTGAGTACGACGCTCGTCAGTCTTCCGGTCAGCGTGATGGACCGCGACGGCAAGTACATACCCAATTTGCGAAAAGAAGAGTTTCGCATTTGGGAAGACGGCGTCGAACAGCAGGTTGCATATTTTGCTTCAGTAGAAAAACCGTTCACCGTGGCGCTGATGCTCGACACCAGCGGCTCGACCCAAGAAAAGCTCCGAGACATTCAATACGCAGCGATGACTTTTGTTGAGCAACTTCGAGCGGACGATCGGGTAATGGTTATTTCGTTCGACGATAAAATTAGACTGCTTACGCCGGCTACAAACGATCGCTATGCTATTCGAGGAGCTATTCAGCAGGTCAAGCCCGGCTCGGGCACGCGTCTCTACGATGCGGTTGAGGCAGTATTCCAAAAATATCTGAATAGCGTCGAGGGCCGCAAGGCGGTCGTGCTCTTCACGGATGGTGTGGACACCACGAGCAAGCACTCGAGTTATGAGTCCACAATACGCGAAGCTGAAGAACTCGACGCGCTGGTTTATCCGGTCGAGTACGACACCTATTCTGATATGTTTGGCGGTGGCTATCCGGGCGGCGGCGGATATCCAGGCGGCGGCCGGCGCGGCGGCGGAGGCATCCTCGGCGGGATCCTGGGAGGCATCATCATCGGCGGCGGTTATCCGGGCGGCGGGTATCCGGGAGGACGCGGGGGCGGTGGCCCGGCGGGAACAAGCCGAGCTGAGTACGAACGCGGCGATCAATACCTGCACGATTTGGCGCGCGTAAGCGGCGCGCGGCTTTACAACGCTGATAACCAGAATCTGAATTATGCATTTCAGCAAGTCGCCGACGAGCTGCGCCGGCAATACAGCATTGGTTACTATCCGAAGAAACCGCCGCAAGCGGGCGAACGAAGATCGATCAAAGTGCGCGTGGACCGGCCCGAATTAGTTGTGCGCGCGCGCGACAGTTATGTTTTTCACCCGGGAGTGGGAACAGCCGCGACCGGCCAGGCGGGATCACAAGGCCAGCAACAAAAGCCGCCGGTACTGAAGAAAGATTTGATTGGCCGGCGGTAACGCAATTTTGGTTGCAGAACCTTGCGTTAGCTTTGTTTTAGTTTGACTGGTTCTTCCTTAAGTGAACGCAAATTCTGGCGATGCCAACTCAGGTTCGATGGGATCATCGGCGTACCGTATCGATTATGGTGGCGATCAACTGAACCTCTCTCGTCCCCATGAAGCCAAGTTCCATAACAACGAAACGTTACTAAATATGCCAGTGGTGTGTGATCTTCTTTGAATTCGCGTTTCATAACCAAGTCTGGAAGATACCTGGCCCTTGGTACGGAACCGCTTGCGATAGCAAGCGGGTAGATCCTGCGTTACATCTCAATTGTGACATTTCCATGACCGAGATCTTTTCTCATACTGAAGCGAAGGGAAACAGCTTATCAAGGTCATAGAAAAGATCTAGAAGCGAGATACTCGAGTTGTAATTCTCCTTATGTATGCGGCGTTCGATTTTGAGGGCAACAAAACAGCCTTCGAATAAATCGTCCCGACTTAAGATACCGAATTCATGCGGTCGAAACTGACCCGATTCCGAGGTCAGCAAGTCCTGTGATCAGAGCAACATCCCTTGTTCACCCGCTTGCTACCGCAAGCAGTTCTGTACCATCCTTACACGAACATCCCTTAAATGTTCACCCGCTTCCTACCGCAAGCGGTTCTGTAACCATCATCACACGAACATCCATTACATTTTCACCCGCTTGTTACCGCAAGCGGTTCTGTACCATCATCACACGAACATCCATTACATTTTCACCCTCGCTTGCTACCGCAAGCGGCTCCGTATCCTCACACGATCGTCCCATCCGGAATTAATCCGTTTTTTGGAACAATCACGATCCGATCTCGAATGAAATAGCTTCCGTTTGGTCCGTCCGCGTGATCCACGCCGGCCTCGTTCAGCAGTTTCACATTCGCGCCGACGCGCGCGTTTTTGTCGATGATCGCACGGCGGACGGTCGTGCCTTCGCCGATGCCGATCCAGGGCCTGCCGCCGGCCCGGTCCTTCTGCATGTCTTCCAGCGTCTGATAAAAATCCGCTCCCATAATGTAAGACGCTTCGACTTGCGCGCCTTCGCCGAGACGGCTGCGCAAACCGATCAACGAGCGGCTGATCTTGGCGCCGTTGATGATGCAGCCGTCGCTGACGATCGAATCGCGAATTTCACAATTATCGATCTTCGACGGCGGCAGATACCGCGCGCGCGTGAACATTGGGGCTTCCGCGTCGAACAGGTTGAACGGCGGAATCGCGGAAGTCATATCAAGGTTTGCTTTGTAGAAAGCCGCGATCGTTCCAATGTCTTCCCAGTAACCGTCGAACAGAAAAGCCTGCACGTTGTACTTGTCGATTGCATGGGGAATTACTTCGCGCCCAAAGTCCACGTGGGTCGTGTCTTCGCGCAGCAATTGCTCCAGACCTTCATACTGAAAAACGTAGATTCCCATCGAGGCGAGAAATGGCCGCGCCTTCGCTTCTTCTTCACTCAGCCCCAGCGCGGCGGTATCGACGCGCATTGCGTCGAGGGCCTCGCCTTTTGGCTTCTCACGGAACTCGACGACGCGCCCGTCGCCGTCAATTTTCAGTAAACCAAATTCGCCGGCGGAATCAGGCGCAATCGGAATCACTGAAACGGTGATGTCGGCCTTGCTTTCGTAGTGTCGCGCGAGGAACTTCCGATAGTCCATGCGATACAAGTGATCGCCGGAGAGTATCAGCAGCGTGTCGATGCGCCAGTCGCGTATGTGCGGGAGCACCTGGCGCACGGCGTCGGCGGTCCCCTGAAACCATTCGCCGCTCTCGGGTGTCTGTTCGGCGGCCAGCACCTCGACGAACGCATCGGCGAACGGCGAGAAGCGATAAGTCGTGGCGATATGCTTGTTAAGCGACGCCGAGTTGTATTGTGTCAGCACGAACATGCGAATCACGTCAGAGTTGATGCAATTCGAAATCGGCACATCAACCAGACGATACTTGCCACCGAGCGGCACCGCCGGTTTCGATCGCTGGGCCGTCAACGGAAACAAACGCTTGCCCGCGCCACCGCCGAGAATTACGGCCAGAAGATTGTGCTTGGAAGCCATTACCAGTATCGCTGCGACCTCGGAAAACTGAACGAGAATAGACGGAAAGGGTTGAAGGTTTCAAGGCGGTTTCCGCATAATTCGGCGGTGTTAGACCTGACACCAATCATGAACGATTGATAAGAATTGGGAAAAGCGTAGAATGCCTTGGCTGTCCGATAGAACTCTCGACACTTTTTAGGCGATCTCACGAAATCAAGTTCAAGGTAACGTGGACAATCAAACCAGCCCTGATCAAAGCGAAATCTTTGAGTCTCAACTCAAGAGACTGATTTGCGCTTATCTGGAAGTGATTAGCGCGGTCGACGCTGAACCGTCATTTACAATTCGAGGCTTCTTCCTCTTTTATTTGAAGCTCTATTGGTGGTATCTAAACTTCTTTTTCCTGCCACTTGTATTTGTTCTTGATGTGTTCATCTTTGTCGTCAACCTTTTTAGAAAACGAAAATTTAATTACGTCAAAGGAGTCTTCATAAATTACACAATCTCAGCCCTTCGGGCGCTTCACCGTGGAGACATTCCGATTCTAAAGCTCCTGACGTTACGATACTTCACCAGGCTATTTGTCTCTTATCACGTCAGGAGGCGGATACGGGTAATATCCACATTCCTCCAGGGCCGGGAATTAAGAAGTCTCTTTGCGATTGAAGAGGACGCCGAGGGACTCAGCAAAACCAAAGACGATATCGATCGACTATCGAAGCTCGATGGTATTCTAAGCAAGAGCGTCGAATTGAAACTTTTCCTGACTATTGCATCATACTGGGGCCTCGTTACTGCGGGTCTGAAATTCTTCGGCGTTGAGACAAAAGCAGCATCCTTTCGTAGCCTTCTGGATAAGACAATGTCACGTGAGAGTGTGGCTCCAATTATGGTTTCGGTCATCCTTTTAAGCTTTACCATTGTCTTGCTTGGATTTTTCGGCCTGCTTTCCAGCTTCGTCAGAAAACGCGAGCTAACGGAAGCCCACGACATCTATGAAATCGAAGGCATTTTCTTTGGTACGGAAAAGATTTCCCGCCCGCGGGAATTTCCACTCGACATAATTGGCTGGAGCATCTGTCTTTCGCTGTTCTTTTGGCCGATCCTTCTGCAACCCCCGCAATCCAGCGATTTCTTAATCGCGATTATCGTCGTCGTCCTTCTCTTTGGCAGCCTTTCATATGCCCTCTTTCGACGATGGCGATTGGGTAATTACTAGAATTGAATCGTGTCAGGTGCCGTGATGTGACAGATCGTCTAGGATGTTCTGCGAGCGAAATACCCGGGACGATAGCGGAGTATTAACTGTTCCTTGCGCATCTCGGGATTGGTAATCTCGATTGTCATTTTGCGATAAGCGCCGTCGCGTTTCTTGTTTGTTGATGAATAGGCGACCAGGTATTGCGAGCGCAATTCCTCGTCGATCTGCGCAAAGGCTGCCTTCAGGTCTTCTTCCCTTTTGGGAAAGAACGCGCGGCCGCCGGTGCGCTCGGCTATTTTGTTGAGGCCGCCTTTTTCGACACCTCCATAACGTTTGTCGCCGATGCCGATCACATAGATGACGGTGTCGGCCGCCACAGCCTCGTCAATTGCCTGACTGCGATCCAAACGGCTGCTCGTGTCCTGCCCATCGGTCAACAAAACGATCGCGCGCCGTCTCTGCCCGGTGCTCTGCGCGAGAATATTTCGCGAAGTCAAAGCCACCGCGTCCCAAATCGCGGTCGTGCCTTCTTCCGGGGGACCAACCTCGCCCGGCCGTGATGCGATCCCACTAATTATCGGACCGGATCCGAGATAAGACGGCGCCGATACTTCCACATGTTCGAGAGCGCGATACACGCCGAGCAAATCCCGGCTCAGCGGCTGTTCGAGATGCGCATAACCTTCGAAAGGAATAATCGCGGCCTGGTCCTTGTTCGATCGAATTATGCTTTCAATAAATGAGCGGGCGGCCTCTTTCTCCTGCGGCAGCGTGCGTTCTTCCGAGCTGCTTACATCGATCAAAAAGGCAATCGAGAGCGGCCGATCGGTCTCGCGTTGAAAAGTGAAGAGCGTTTGCGGCACGCCGTCCTCGAGCACGCGAATGTCTTCCTGTCGCAGCGTGGTGATGAAGCGATTGTTTTTGTCGGCGGCGTTAAAGAGAAGATTCGTGAGGTCAGTTTCAGTGCGGATTACGTCTTCCTGATCGGCGGGCGTCTGGGCTGAGACGCTCACCAGCAGCACACCGAGCAAGCAGCACACAACATTGAGAACTGCAAATTGAAAATTGCGATTTACAAATTGCGCGGGGGGCCTGCGGTACAACGGTCGCGTCAATTTCCAATTTTCACTTTCCAATTTTCAATTGGGAATTTCTCAAGATCAGGATTTTGCCCAGTTAGTATCCCCGGGGCACGCCGCCGTTGCTTTTGACTCCGGCGGCTTCCTGCGCGATCTTCACTCCGACGCTCGCGCCGATCCGTGTGGCTCCGGCTTCGACCATCGCGCGCGCGTCGGCCATGCTCTTGACGCCGCCGGAAGCTTTCACGCCCAGCTCACGTCCCACAACGCGCCGCATCAGGGCAACGTCAGCCACGGTGGCGCCGCCTTTGGAAAATCCCGTGGAGGTTTTGACGAAATCCGCGCCGGCTTTTTTTGCCGCCTCGCAGGCGCGAATTTTTTCGTCGTCCGTTAACAGCGCAGTCTCGATAATGACTTTGCAAGTGACGCCGTATTCATGCGCGACTTCGACGACTGAATGAATGTCATGTTCGACCAGGCAATCGTCGCCGCTCTTCAGCGCGCCGACGTTGATAACCATGTCGACTTCGCGCGCGCCATCCGTGATCGCGCGGCGGGCTTCGTAAGCTTTCACATCCGGCAGAGTCGCTCCCAGCGGAAATCCGATCACCGTGCACACGGGGACCCCGGTGCCTTGCAGGTGACACGCGGACGCGCGCACCCAGGTTGGATTCACGCAAACGGAAGCGAAATGATATTGCGCGGCTTCTTCGCAGAGACGTTTGATTTCAGTTTCTGAGGCGTCGGGTTTCAGGAGCGTGTGATCGATCAGGCTGGCCCAATCGCGCGCCGAGGCTGTCTGTCCCAACACGAGTCCGATGCGCGACGCGCCCGCATCGACGACCCGATGCATTCGTTCCGGGCAGCGGTGAAAGCATTCCGACGTGCATCCGCACATCTTTGCCTGATCGATACCTTCGCCGTTCAGACGCGCGTAGATGACATCAGTGATTTGCTCGACTAATTGCTCGAAATCTCCGTTGTTTGAATAAGGCATCGCTTAATGCTCTGACTTGGGTCCCCGCCTATTTGCTAACGCTATCGCTCAAGGTGAACGAATCGAGAAATTTGGTCGCTGCTTCCTGCCGAGTCTTTATGAGTTCGGGAGTGTCGCTCGCATTCGGACTTATCACGAAAACAGTTTGGTACAGTCGTCGCTTGACCCAATAAGCACGAGCGGTCGCCACAAGCCCTCCCGGAAGTTTCATGCCCCATTCTCTTCCGGAGTACCCGCTTAGTTTGATTTCCTTTTCGCTGCTTAGTTCGCCGCCGCTCCCGGCAATTCCACCGTCGCGACCACGATCCAGCATCTCTTTGATCAGAGCCGGATCCGTTATGTTTTCAGGAAATTCTACGAAAGACACCACGTAACCGGCCAGCTTTGTCTCGAGCGTCAAAGTGTGGTTTTCAACGCCGGGGCGGCCCTCCACCGCGTCCACCCTTTCTGATGGCTTGGCCGGCATCATTACCTTAAATCCCGAATTGGCGGGAGCGACGTTAACCCAAGTTCCTGACTCGACAGGGACCGCGGGCTGCTGCTGGGCCAGAACCGTAATGAAACTCAGGGAAACGAGTATTGAAAGCAGTATGGTTCTCTTCACGTGAGACATTCTAACACGAAGGCTCGTTAAGAGGAGTGAACCGGAATTGCGGGACGCCTGCCACAGCCGCACGCTAGCGCTGATATTGCCGCTCGATCGCCTCGATCTTGCCGACCCGTTTGCGGTGGCGATCCTCGGTAATTTCAGTCGAGAGCCAGGCGCGGACGATCTCGCGCATGTCAGCGCTGGAGATTGTCTTGCTCCCAAGGGTGAGAACGTTCGCGTCGTTATGTTCGCGGGAATTGCGCGCGACCTCGACGGAATAGCACGCGGCGGCACGAACGCCGGGAACTTTATTGGCCGTCATCGCCGAGCCGACGCCCGCGCCATCGATGACGATGCCCACGTCGGCTGAGCCATCGGCGACCGCGCGCGCGACCGCGTGAGCAAAGTCAGGATAATCGACGGCGCTTTCGGAGTTAGTGCCAAAATCATGAACGCGATGACCGAGCTCGGCGAGCAGGCTTTTTAGTTCTTCCTTCATCGCATAACCGCCGTGATCAGATCCCACAGCAACGAGCTTGTTTTGTTTTGAGCCGCTCCGAGAGACGCGTCGAACGATCTCAATACCGCGGTCGTTTACGATGTCGGCAGCCAGTGGGGTCAATCGCGCGCCTTCGGCGATGCGCAGGACGGCGCCACGCTCGAGACCGCGCACGTCGTCTTCCGTGATTACCAATTTTGCGGATTCGTCTCGCGTGACGTTGCCGGCGCCAGAAACTCCCAAGGCTTTGTTTAGAGGCGGGCTACTGCCCGCCATGGCCTGATTGGATGCCTGCGACTCAGATTCCGGCGGGATCGCTTTGCTCAATACATCGCGAACCAGCGCGCGTACTCGATCTCTGGTTGCTTCGTCAGCCATTTTAGGGTGACTCAGGATCATTTCGCTCCGAAGGAGCGATTGAACATCGCTAGGCTACTATCAAGCGTCCCTGCGGGACGAAAGTGATTAAGCAAGCGATTCATCGCGCAGGTCCAATAGCCGTCCCGCAGAGGCCGTCACTTTTCCTCCGCGGACCGTGAAATCTACCCGGCCGACGTAGATTCCGCTCTTGCCAACCTGAAAAATTATCGTGTCCTTACCCGAAGGAGTTTTTTGCAGCACAGGCTTTTCCATAAACGTATGGGTGTGGCCGCTGGCAATGAAATCAATCCCTTCAACTTGCGCGGCAACCTGAGTATCGCCAATTTCGCCGTTCCTGGGATCGGCATAGTAACCGAGATGCGACATTCCCAACACGAGTGTACAACGCTCCTGTTCGCGCAAAAACTTTACGGCTCCGCGGGCCATCCGGACGGGGTCCAGATACTTCACGCCTTTGAAATTTTCGGGAGTAATCAAGCCCGTGGGACTAATACCGAGGCCGAACAGGCCGATCCGAACTCCGCCAACTTCGCGAACGACGTACGGCTTCACCCGTTGTTCAAGTGAGGTTCCGCGAAAATCGTAATTGGTCGAAACAATGTCGAAGTTGGCGAATTTTAGCGCCGCCGCGAGACCGTCGACGCCATTGTCAAAATCATGATTGCCGATCGTGCCGGCGTCATAACCGATCAGCGACATCGCCTTGTATTCAACTTCGCCTTTGTAAAAATTGAAGTAAGGTGTGCCCTGAAAAACGTCGCCGGCGTCGAGCAAAAGCGTGTTCGGATTTTCTTTTCGCACCCTCTTGACCAGCGTCGCGCGCCGCGCCACGCCGCCTTTGTTTGGATAAGTCTTGTCATTGTCAGGCAGCGGATCGATCTGTGAATGCGTATCGTTGGTATGCAGGATCGTAATCAGGGTCTCGCCGCGTAACGGTTGCAGCAGGGGAGCGAAAAGAGAAGCGGGCTGATGACTTGAAAGAAAGCCAATAAATGGTCGCGCCAGCGGAGCCGACAAACTCGCGGCGATCGAGTTCCTCAGGAAAATTCGGCGCGTAATCATTGCGGTGGCGTCTCCCCGGTGATTACCGAATTAGCTTTGTCGAGAATGAAACGCCCATCCGGATTTGGATTGAGCGCGCGGCCGGCCGCGGTTTCGGCTTTGATGTATTCGATGATCGCGTCGCGGACAGTAATTCCCAGCGGTCGCGTGTTTTTTCCTTCGCGCAGCACCGAGTAAGCCGCACCACCAACATTGATAAGATAGTCAATGGTGACCACGGTGTAAGTCCCTTTTGGATCAATAGGCAGATCGTGGTACTGCTCGTCAAAGAGTCTGGCTGATTCAAACTCAGACCTCTTCTCAGCGTTAATGCGATAAGTGATGAGCGCGCCTGATTGAGCCTCTCGGCGCGCGGTGACGACGCCTAACAGGTTAATTAACTGGGCGCCGGTCAGGTCCATCGTAACTAATGCATTTTCGAAAGGAAGCAGCTCGAATATGTCGCGCGCGCGTACGTCTCCTTCGCTAACTGCATCGCGGCGCAATCCACCGCTGTTAATTATTGCGAGATCGACCGGTTTTCCGAGTTTCCGCGATGCCTCTGCCCGCATTCCGTCGGCAACGAAATTACCCAACGAACCCGCGCCCATGCCGCCTTTGCCCAACTGGCCCTTCAGTGAGCCGATAACGTTATCGAGTGCGCGCACTCTCGGGCTGTAAGCCGCGAGCATTTTATCGACGGCCGAGTCGTCGGCGATCGAAGAGTCGACCAGACGCTCGCTGGCGCGCACGTTGATGTCCCGGCCGGCAGACGGAGTTGGCGAAGCCTGTTGTGCGAGCGCGATAGTCGCACTTACGAGCAACAGCAAGGCTAAGAGCGGAGCGGAGAAAACTGTTGCGGAGATTCTTCGCGTGGACCGATTCATTCTGATTCCTTAAAGAGAATCCTGGACGAAAGCAAAAATATAACAGGTCAATGGCCGCCCAATGATTGACCTGCGGAGTGAGCTTCAATAGTATCTCGGAATCTAATTGAAGGGAAGAGAAGGCCTTGTCGACATCACCGGCGCGAATTATGTCTGAGTTCACGAATCCAAATCTCGAGCCGCTGATCACCGCGGACGCGATTCAAGCGCGCATCAAAGAGTTGGGCGCGGAAATCTCAAGCGACTATGCCGGGCGCAATCCGCTGCTGATTGGCGTGCTCAAGGGCGCGTTCATGTTTCTCAGCGACCTAATGCGGGCGATCGAAATTCCGCTGGGCATTGAGTTCATAGCAATCTCGAGTTACGGCGCCGAGATGCGTACCTCAGGCGAGGTGCGGATTCTGAAAGATCTGGACGTGGCGATCGAAGGCCGTCACATCCTGGTGGTGGAAGATATTGTCGATACCGGCTTGACGCTTTCATACCTGCTGGCCAATCTGAAATCGCGGGGTGCTGAGACAGTGAAGCTGGCGGCGCTGCTGGACAAATACGAACGGCGGGAAAAGGAAGTGCCGATCGATTATCTGGGATTCAAGATTCCCGACAAATTCGTCGTCGGTTACGGACTGGACTTCGCCGAGCGCTATCGTAACCTTCCTTACATCGCGGTGCTGAAGAATCCTTAGAGTCGCAGTTGGGATTGCCGATTAAAACATCCTCTGTCTCGGCCTCTTAGTCTTTCTCCCGTCTTAGCAACAGCGACTGAATTGGGATCGAAGAGTTGCTTTTATTGCAAGACGTGGTTGTGCTTTGAGACATTGCCGGAGATCGAAGATGGGCGGCCGTCGCTCAGAGAGCGAGCGCAGATTCATTGATGTGCCGCGTCTTAGAATGCTTAGCCGAAATATTGCTAGTTGATTTCCGTGAGGAAACTTTGACCTGCGCTCAGCTTCAATCCGAAGTTGTCGGCGATTGTATTTCCAATGTCGGCAAGCGATGATCGCGTGCCGAGGTTAACGCCCTGGCGCGCGGCTTTGCCGAAAACGAGCAGCGGCGCGTATTCGCGCGTGTGATCCGTTCCGGGATAGGTCGGATCGTTGCCGTGGTCGGCCGTGATGATTACCAGATCGTCACCACGCATTGCGTTTTCGATCTCCGGCCAGCGCGAATCAAAGTGCTCGAGCGCGCGCGCATAACCTTCGGTGTCACGCCGGTGTCCGTACAGCATGTCGAAATCAACCAGGTTCGAAAAGATCAAGCCGCGCGTTTTGTCTTTCAAGGCGCGAATCGTTTGATCGATTGACTGTTCGTTGTTCTTCGCGGTTAAGTCCTGAGTCACTCCCGTCGAATCGTAAATCGAAGCGATCTTGCCGATGCAAACGACGGCCAATCCATTGTCGCGCAACAGTGGCAAAAGATTCTCACGCGGCGGCGGCACCGCATAGTCGTGACGGTTTTCAGTGCGATGAAACGAGCCCGGCTCGCCGAGAAACGGACGCGCGATGACGCGCCCCACTTCGTGCTCGCCGCGAAGAAGGCCGCGGGCAATCTCGCTAATCTTGTAGAGTCGATCCAACGGAATTATTTCTTCATGTGCGGCGATCTGAAAGACTGAATCAGCGGAGGTGTAAACGATCGGCTTGCCGGTCTTGACGTGCTTTTCGCCCAACTCTTTGATGATCTCGGTTCCGCTCGCAGGAACATTTCCCAGAATTCCCGGCACGCCTGTTTCGTTGATAAAGCGATCGATGATCGATTGCGGAAAACCGTCTGGATAAGTTGGAAATGCGCGCTCCAGAATTATGCCGGCCATTTCCCAGTGACCGGTCGTCGTGTCTTTGCCGTTTGATTTCAGCGCGCACTTGCCATAACAACCGCGAGGCTTTTCGACGGCCGGCACACCTGCCAGCGATCGAATATTTCCGAGACCGAGCCTTTGCAGATTAGGTAATTGCAGCGTCCGCGATTCACAGATGTGCCCGAAGGTGTCGGAACCCACGTCTCCCCAATCGGCCGCGTCCGGCATCTCGCCAATGCCCGCGCCGTCGAGAACGATGAGCGTGATGCGATTAAATGCTGAGGTTTGCCTCATGTCGAAGGTCGTAAAGTTTACGTTGTTAGCGCTCTAAGTTATATAATCAGGCGCATGGAAGCAAACGGAACCTACACCTTCACGATGCTCTTCGAGCCCGCTGAAGAAGGTGGATACGTCGTAACTTGTCCGGCCTTGCCCGGTTTAGTTACCGAAGGCGATACGCTCGAAGAAGCTCGAAGAATGGCGGAAGATGCATTGCGAGGTTACTTGGAAAGTCTGGTAGAAGATGGAGTGGCGATTCCACCAGATAAGACTCCGATAGCGGAACCGATTGAAATCGCGCTTGCTTCCTAGGCTCAGTCGATTTTTGATCTTCACGTTTATGACTTTTCATGTTATAGATTGGGTGTAAGTTTGAAAAATTGAGTAGGCTTGAAAATCAGCCGACCGGCAAACCGGTAAACTCAGCCGTCAGTGAGGCTCACGAAGCCCGCGCGATCCCTGTGAAGAGATCGGCGGGTTTTTCTTATTTAGAGAGTTAATTCAAGAGGAGTGCGAGTTGAGTCCAAGACTGCCCACTCTTAAATCAAGGCAAGTTATCCGTGTTCTTGAGCAGGCAGGCTTCATCGTTCGTCGTATTGCTGGAAGCCACTACATTCTGAAGAATCCAGCAAAGCCAGCCCTTCGTGTGACTGTTCCATTTCACAATCGCGACCTGAAACGCGGAACTCTCCAGTCGATCATTAAGCAGGCGGGATTCACGAATGAGGAGTTTTTGAAATTCTTATGAAACTAGTTCTTGAGATATTTCCAAAAGACCTATTACCTGATCCCGCCGAACGCTCGGAAAGCCCTCGAGAAAATCATCTATCGAATCTCCGCCCTCGAGATGATCAAAGAGGCTTCGGATTGGAACACGTGTTCCGGCGAATACGGGTGTGCCGCCGAGAATCTTTGGATTTGACTGAATGATTTCCTCTTCCTTCATAGCGAGAGTGTAGCTCTGCCGTAAACAGTGTTCAAGCCCCTTCATTCGTGCTTTGTGAAACGAGGCTTTCCTTAGCTATTGTCTCTTCGGTGGGTAATATCCTTCACGCGCGCGCACTTGCGCATCTTTTACCCCGCGCAGCTCGACGCGGATTTGACGAAACTTGCCATCGCGAGTTTTGTTTGCGGGATAATAACCGAGGCTGTATTGCTTGCCGATCTCTTCGGCCACCTGCGCAAAAGCAGCGCGCGCTTCCTGTAAGTTAGCCGCCGCGAAATTCTTGCCGCCGGTGCCTTTGGCGAGTTCATTCATCTCGCGTCGCGCGAGATTGTAAAGTTGGCGACTGATGTCCATGCGCTCGAATGGACCAAGGCGACAAAAATCCTGGTAGTCTTCCTTTTGTGCGGAAGGCACATAGATCTGTCGGAAGCGTTCGAGTTGTTTCGCCGACAAACTCAAGCGCCCGTCGTCCTGGCAATCCTTCAGCAGACGATCTTCTACATAATCCTCGGTGCTTACTTGAATGAAATAACACGCGACCCCGGCGCGCGCGAGACTTGCTCGCGCATCCACATAACCGGAATCACTGTTTGAATCGACACCGTCGGTCAAAGCCACGACCGCCCGCCGTCCGCGCACTTCTTCGCGCGGGGGATCGCGAAATATCTGGTTAGCAATTCGACCGAGCCCGTCATAAAACGGCGTGCCGTTGCTGGTGCCAATATTCGTGATCGCGTTTCCCAAAAGCTTGCGATCGTCGGTGAGCGTCGACACCAGATCAACCGTCGCAATGTTTGATCCATTTCGCAGAATATTTTTGAAAGCCACGATCGCGACGTGGTCGCCGGGACGCAACGCGCTGATGAATGCATTCGCCGCGTTACGGATCAAGCCGAGTTCATCACGCGTCGAACCGGAAGTATCGAGCAAGAGCGCAATCTCGAACGGCGCCTCCGCAGTAGCGAAGTTAGTAACCGTTTGCGGTTTGCCGTCTTCGAAGACGGCAAAGTTTCGAGCACCCAACCCACTGATTGGATGACCAGTTCGATCCGTGACTACGGTGGGTACGCTCACAAGTTGAGTCTCGACACGAACCACGTCGCCTTCGCCAACTTCTTCGCCAACAGAATTGGTTTGCGATTGGGAGTTCGTATTGCTTTGCGTGCCGTTTGACGTTTGCTGAGTGCCAACTCGGCGCGGTCTCTGTTGATTGCTTTGTTGGGGATCCTGTGTGGCCGCGTTATTTGCGAGACTGATAACGGCGACGAGACATAGAGCGGTAACCAGACAAGTCAACAACTTGATCTCAAAGGATTGGACGCGCATTTGATCGCTTACCTGAAAAGGTCTGGGGTTGATTAACTATAGCTGCAAATTCGGTCGAGGCCAAAGCCCGCAGATACTGTTTCCGATTTTGTCGGAGCCTTTTTCCGCAAGCCAACTCGGCGCGCTTCTTGACACACCTCGGTGCTTTCCTTACGATCACACTTCGCCGTGACGCTGCGGTTGCATTACTTTGAAAAGCGGGCACGTATGTCAATGGTAGACGGCTTCCCTTACAAGGAAGAGGTTGGGGGTTCGAGTCCCTCCGCGCCCACCAGTTTGAGATCTCAGATTTCAGATTTCAGATTCCAGGGTTCAGATTCCAGATTTTTCTGACCTCTGACATCCTGGTTTCAATTGCGGAGTCGTAGTTCAGTTGGTTAGAACGCCGGCCTGTCACGTCGGAGGTCGCGGGTTCGAATCCCGTCGGCTCCGCCAGTTCGAAGCGGTTGCTTTTCGAGTTTGAAGAGCAACCGCTTTTGCTATAAGTATCCGGTTGCTTGCGCCAGATCCCGGCCCGGGGGCGCCTCGTCCACGATTGAAAAGTGGCGAATGCACCTGTCACTCCAAAATGCTTGACTTTAGAGATGCAGCGCGTGTATTTTCGTCTTACTTTACAAGAGGCTGAATTCCCACGAGCTGAATTCCACGAGCGCCTTGCACACTCAAAGAGATCCAGCCCGAGAGTAGTTTCAACCGAACATACCTGGACTTCCTAGTTAGTCCGATTTCGGGCTCTCCGACCAGCCCGGAATGGAGCGGTCTCAATCGTAAACGCCGCGCTTCAAGAGGTCGGGATTCAGATCTACGCCAAAGGAGGTTATGAACCAAATGGCAAAAACACCCACTAGTCAAAAAGAACAGACATCCAATAAAGCGAGGAGACCGGGGAATATCTCCCTGAAGAAGCTTCCGCCCGAATTGGCCCGCAGCCACATGAAAGCCCTGCTTCTGGCCAACCCTAACTATTTTGGGACCCTGGCAGGCAGCGATTTCGAACCGGTTCTCAACATTCTCGGAGACACGGCTTACGAGAACATTGGCTGCGTTGGCTTTAATCCTCAGCTAAACAGACTTGAGGCAGTGGTCAATATCAACCAGGAGACTGGATATAGCGGCGACGTCTGCTCGAGCGGCTCACAGGAGTTCGTGCGTTTCTATCTTTCGTACGATGATGGTGCTTCGTGGCAGGATCAGGGCCTTACCAGTTTCACTGTCTACGACGTACCCGGTCCCAAACCACTGGAATACGACGTTACCCTGCACATCGATCCGCCCGAGGAAATTTGCTTCCTTGAAAACCTGCCGAAGGTGCGAGCCATCCTCTCATGGAATACTCCACCTGACCCTAACAACCCGGACTGGCCGCCCATCTGGGGCGATGTTGTCAACACAACCATCCAGATTGCGGGCTTCGAGATCATTCTGTTGGAAAAGCTTCTAGCCGAAGCTAAGCTCGACCTGGGCGAAGCGTTTAAGAACGCAATCGACCTGACCCAGCCTATTAAGGCGGCCAAGTCTAAAACCGTAACTGGCGCGGAACTGCTTGCTCATTATCAGGGCAAAGGAGTCCCGGGACACCGCGCGCTCTTTTCTGAATTGAAGCAAGCCGCCGGCGCACAAACAACGGCGATTACGAAATCAATGAGTTTCAGTTCCGCTTTCGCCGGCCTTGAGAACATCGATCTTGGTGAACTCGTTGAGAATTTGCTAAACACCGAGGGCGACACATCCTTTGAACAATTGAACTGTGTGGGTTTGAATCCCAACGACGATCAGTTGGTAGGAATTCTCAATGTCAAGAAAGCCAACGGATATTCGGGCGGACCCTGTTCTGCGGGAAGCCAGGAATACGTAGCCTTCTGGGTTGATTGGGGTGGCGGATGGGCTTACGCGGGCACCAGTTCCGTGACTGTACACGACTACAATCTGATTCCAGACGGAGGTCTGGACTACAGCGTCTTCCTCCCGATTGATTTGACCAACTACCGCCAACCTTGCGCTGACGGCCCGAAGACGGCGAGAGTTCGCGCTGTTCTGTCCTGGAATTATCCGCCTTCGACAACTGACCCGTATGCACCGGTCACCTGGGGCAACAGCGACGAAACATTGATTCTGATCGGTCCCGGTCCCATTGTCGAACCAGGCACTCAGATTCCGTTCTTGAGTCGCTTGGGTGACATTAGTGAAAACAAAATTGACGGCAGCGGACGGATCACCGATGCCCACACGATACAGACGTCCGCTCACTATGTGAACGCTCCGTTCGGCGGACGTATAACGATTGCGGGGCTCATCTCGAGCGCCGTGGCTGGGCTGAAGTATCGGGTGATGAAGAAACCGCACGGCGCGCCTGACGCATCCTATGCTCCGATCGTCAACGAGCCGTTGGGACTCACACTAACCATCGACACGTTCGATGGCGTATCGTGGACCCAAACCGACTCTACATTCCACGATTTGGGCGACGGCTACTATCCTTACGAGGACATACCCTCTGCGAACCAATTTGTGGAGGCGCATCTCATGGGAGAATGGTACACCACCGCCGCTGACGACGGCCACGCGTTCGATCTGCGGATTGATCTGAGCATCGACGGTGATCCGGCCCACGATGTTCACAGTAACGTGGTCACAGCGTTGATTGATAACCGGGCGCCGGTGGCCCTGCTCGACATTGATCTAGGAATGGGGGTCGAGTGTGCAGACTTCGATCCTGGAGTTACGTTCCAGGGGCATTACACAGCCACGGATGCCAACTTTGGAAGTTTCTCATTTGTCATTCGGCCGCCGGGACCGGCCAACGGCGCATTGCCGTCTCCTTCGTCTGGATTGTCGACATTCCTGGGAGGGCTAATTGCCGACCCGGGTGTGAACAACCAGATCTATACGCTGAACACCGGACCCATGCGACCTTGCGGTTACTCCCTGACCCTGCAGGTGTGGGACCGCACCAACGTCAACAGCGGTTTTAGCAGTAACTATAACGAGGCTTCCGTCGGCTTCTGCCTCAGAGTGCCGACTTCTTAACTGCTTGCACCAGGCGTCAACGGGCAGGACTGATCCCTGCCCGTTGCACTTTCGCAGTGCGCGGAGAAAGCGTTGCGACGGTGACGCTTTTTGATTTTTGTTTACAGCTTTGCCAACTACCTGCATGAAAACCTACAATCGCCGACATGATTCCCGTTGCGGACGCAATCAAGATCGTCCTCGCGCAAACGAAGAGTTTGCCTCCGGAATCGATGCCGCTAACTGACGCAATCGGTCGGATTCTCACCCAGGACATCGTCGCCGACACTGATCTCCCGCCTTTCGATCGCGCGCAGATGGACGGCTATGCTGTGCGTGCGGCGGACATCGTCAACACACCGGCGCGTCTGCGAATTGTTGGCGAATCGTCGGCGGGCGTCGGCTGGCACCAGGAAATGAAAGCGGGCGAGGCCGTGCGCATCATGACCGGCGCGCCGGTGCCGGAAGGCGCCGATGCAGTGCAGCAAGTCGAGCTAACTCGAGAAACCGACGGCTTTGTTGAAATTCTTGAGTCAGTTCAAGCCAGCCGATCGATTGTTCGACGAGCTGCTGAAATCAAGGTGGGAGAGACGGTGCTGCAAGCCGGCGAGGACATCAACGCCGCCCAGATTGCATTGCTCGCGTCGTTCGGTTATGCGCAAGTCAAAGTTGGGCGACGGCCGAGGGTGGCGGTGATGGCCACGGGCAGCGAGCTTGTTGACGTGAATCAAAAACCTGGGCGCGATCAGATTCGTGACTCGAACAACTACACTATCGCGGCGTATGCGACCCTTGCCGGCGCCATCGTCGAGCGCCTGCCATTGGCGGGTGACGATACGGAAGAATTGAAAAAACAGATCGCGCGGGCCGCTGAAAGTGCAGACTGCCTGATTACTTCCGGCGGCGTCTCGATGGGTGTTTACGATCTCACGAAGGCGGCGCTGAAAGAACTGGGCGCGGAGATCTTTTTCGAACGCGTGGCTTTGCGACCGGGAAAACCGACCGTCTTCGCACGGCTCGGTAACGCGCTTGTATTTGGACTTCCGGGAAATCCGGTTTCAGTTGCAGTGACATTCAACTTGTTCGCCCGCACGGCTTTGCTCGCCATGCAAGGCGCGAAAAAACCGACGTTGATAGAAGAAACCGCAATTCTCGCGGGAGGTGTGAAAGGATCGATCGATCGCGAAAGTTATATACCGGCCATCCTGCGAACAGACGAAAAAGGTACTTTGATCGCTGAGCCTTTGAAGTGGGGCGGCTCTTCAGATTTTGTCGCCTTCGCGCGCGCGACGGCGTTGATTGATGTGCCGGCAGGAGAAAAAGCGATTGCGGCCAACGCGCTCGTCAAGATTGTGAGACTTCCCGGATCTGCTCCGTAGGAGCAGCATGTATATAGCCGCGGCAATGGTTAAAGAATCAAGCGCCATGAAGAGCGAGCCGTCGCTCTGGATGGCGCTTAATCTCTAAATCGGCGCGCGAGTCTATGAACATCTCGTATCTACGAGACTTCACGCCTGCACAATCGGCCCAACCTTGTCCGAGAGGGCCGTGAATCCGGCAAAGCCTGGCAGACGCGCGATCCGATCGGCTACGGTGCGGCTGAAAAATTCCAAGCCGTTTGCGCCGCGAAACAAGGTGGCAATCACATAGTTCGTCTCGTGGGCCGGCTTTGCGCCCTGGCCGACCGGCGTCCAGAAACGGCCGACGATAAAGCGGGCAAGATCGCGCGGGAACCTGGCCTGATTGAGTTTCACACGCGCGACGTTCCAGTAGAAGCTTGAGTGCAACGATTCTTCCTGGATGATGGCTCCCAGTAGCGTCTTCAGCACCGGATGTCGCGCCAAGTCGGATAACCGCCGATAAGCTTGCAGCGTCGTGATCTCGTTAATTGCGCCCCAGACCATGTGGGCCGCGTGAAAATATTTGCCGAACGGTCTGACCGCATGATCCAAAACATAACTCTCAGCGGTGTAGCGCCAGGGAATGTTTGCCTTGGCTTCGGTTTGCCATTTCTCGCCGGTGGGAACTCCGGCCTCGTTTAAAAAACGGTTGAGCAATTCGGCGTGCTGATTCTCTTCCACGCTCCATCGATCCATGAATTTCCTGATGATGGGATCTTTTCCGGTGGGCGTGCGCCGAAGTTCTTTGTAATAGATGTCAGTAAAGAATTCGACATCGCGCATGTAAATCAAGACGGGCACAAATGCTGAGTTCAATGCATGATTCGGCACCTTGCACCAAGGGATGCTATCGATGAAATCTTTCTTCAGCGCGCGGGGCTGTCGTTCATACCAATCGAGAACTTCCTTCTCTGTTTCGAACACCATAGGCCTCCGGGACCGCTTGCTGCGTCTGAATCGCTAAATTTACGAACGCGAAGCGGGGAACGGATTTTCGGGGAGGCATTATTCTGATATGCTGCGCAGATCAAGAGCGGAATCGATTTGCTGGTTGCATGTTCCGATCGCTCAATACCAGGCTCAATCGCAGAGGAAACAGAGGGATTCGCAGAGGACGCAGAGCCGTGACAGATTACGAGCTTACGCAAAGAGTCATCGGTTGCGCAATGAAGGTTCACAGCGCCCTTGGGCCGGGCTTGCTCGAGTCTGCTTATCAGGAATGCTTGTGTTACGAGTTGGTTGGGTCGGGGCTCTTCGTCGAAAAGCAAAAGCCGATGCCGTTAGTCTATTTGGATGTCAAGTTAGAGTGCGGCTATCGCGTGGACCTTATGATTGAGCGTCGGCTGATTCTCGAAATCAAGTGTGTTGAAGCGATAAATGACATTCACCTCGCGCAAGTTCTGACGTATCTAAAACTGGCAGACTCTCGTCTCGGATTGATAATCAATTTTAATGTACTCCACCTACGCGAGGGCATCAAAAGAGTAGTCAATCGGTACGACGACTCTGCGTCCTCTGCGAAAACCTCTGTTGCCTCTGCGGTTAATTCGCCTTCAAGCACAGCTCAACCATGAAAGAACTCACTCACATCGACGAACAAGGTCGCGCCAGGATGGTTGATACCAGCGAAAAGCCGCTCACCGCGCGGCGCGCAATTGCTTCGGCGCGGATCTTGATGTCTCGAGAAACTGTCGCGGCCGTGCGCGCGCAACGAACCCCCAAAGGCGATCCGTTGGAACCGGCGCGGCTCGCGGGGATTATGGCCGCCAAACGCACCGCCGAACTAATCCCGCTATGTCATCCTCTGCCGCTCACGCACATCGACGTGCGCGCCACGTTGGAAGACTCAGGCGTCTATCTGGAATCAGAAGTCGTTACGCACGCTCAAACCGGGGTCGAGATGGAAGCGCTCACAGCCGTTTCGGTGGCGGCGCTCACCGTTTACGATATGTGCAAAGCCATCGACAAGGGCATGTCGATTACGGACGTTCGGCTGGAACTGAAAACTGGTGGAAAGTCAGGCGATTATCGGCGCGGGCCGGAAGACCCGGGAACTATCTGACAGCTTTTCGCGTTTACCCTTTGCAGTTTTCCATCACTGGTCAAGATTGGTTTTCAAAGTGGTTTCACGAGCGGTCATGAGCGAGCTGAAAAAAGGAGTAAGCAATGAGATTTAGTCTTTCCAGGGACGCGCGTCCACAAGCGATGACATTGCTATTTGCCGCGCTGATTTCGGTCGCACTTTGGTTCATTCCTTTTGCGGAAGTCCTCAGTTATCCCTTCCGAATCTTTGTCACGTTCATTCACGAAGGTGGGCACGCGATTGCAGCCCTTATCACCGGCAATTCAGTTGAAAGCTTGAGCGTGGCGATGAATGCCAGTGGTGAGACTTATACGACCAGTGGCGGGATGTTCTCGCAAATGTTGGTTGCCAGCGCAGGTTATCTTGGCGCGATGGCCTTCGGCGCGTTGCTATTGGTGCTGATCCGTCGCGCGGTTGGCGCGCGCCTGGTTCTGGCAGGTTCGTCGCTGCTGATTCTTGTCCTCACAATGATCTTTGGATTGCTCAAGCCGATCTTCTCCGGTTCATGGAGTTCGCTGAGCGGCGTTCCCTTCACGTTGTTTGCCGGAGTTGCTATCTCAGTCGGGTTATTCGCGATAGCACGCTTTGCAAGTTTGCGGGTGGCCACGTTTGTGGTGAGTCTATTAGCGGTGCAGTGTGTGCTGAACGCGCTGCTGGATCTGAAAACTGTTTTCTTTCTGTCCTCGCCTTTCGCGACCGCCGTCCCGACCGACGCGGTCAACATGGCCAACGCCACCGGAATTCCGGCGATTGTCTGGGCCATCATCTGGATCGTGATTGCGTTTGGAATTCTTTCGATTGCGCTGCGACTCTACGTCGCCGCTCGCGACCGCGCCTTTGATGCCAAGCGCGACCTGCCGTTCGAGGAAAAAGCAACGACTTGATTCGTTTAGAAAATGATCCTCACACCAATTTGAGCTGCGAACGGAATCCCAACCGTTGTCCCGGGTCCAAAGAAATCTCCCAGCGCGCCCGCCGGCACTTTCAAGTCTCGTAGACTGGTAATCGGTCGCGTTGAAGTGCAGGCCGGGTTAAGGCAGATGTGCACTGCGTTGTCGAGTTCACTTGCGGGAACTGGTAACGCCGAAAGATCCGGGATGAAGTTGTTGCCTGGGTTCGTCCGATTCAGAAGATTGAAGAATTCAACAAATGGTTTAATCGTGGCATGCTCTCCCCAATGAAAGTCGCGACTCAAGCGCAAATCGATCTGGTAGTACGGGGTGCCCCGAAACTGATCTAGAGAAGTCTGGACCCCGTTCACAACAGCGCGATCGTTCGAGTCGAGTCCGTCGTCGTTTAGATCGACTGGAGTTGCGAGCGTGAAAGGCCGCGCGCTTTCAAACTGAGAAAGAGTGATCAGCTCGACCTTGCTCGGCAAACGCAAAGTTCCCGCCAGCACAAATCGATGGCGCACGTCTTCGCCCGAGGGACCGAAGTCTCCTGGACCAAAAGCTCGACGCACATCGCTGACGCCATTAACGTAATCGGCGAGCTCGCCAACTGTCGCGCCCCAGGTCTTCGCGGTCGACAGAGTATAATGCGCTGAGAGTTCGAAGTGCTTTGCGAAACTGTGCTGCACTTGAAAAGCTACGCCGTCATAACGCGATCGATTGTCGGTGCGGAAAAGAGAAATACTCGGCGCTGTCGCCGGCAACGTAAAGTCGCTGACGTACTCATAACGGCGGTATTGGTGGACACCCTGTTGATGTTCGTAATGAATGTTCAATCGCCAGGTCGAACTCAGCACACGCTCCATGCCTAAGCTAAACTGCAACGCGTAAGGCGTATGATAATTTGGATCGATTACTGCGCCTTGCTCGCCCGCAGTGAGCAGGCCACTGAAAGATTCGTTGACTGCTCGGAAAGCATCTACCCAACCGTTTTGATTCAAATCGTTAAAGTACATGCCGATGCCGCCGCGGACCACAGTCTTTGTTGATCGACCGGGCGAATAAGCAAAGCCAAGGCGCGGCGCAAAGGCGCGGCGATAATCGTGCGGGATGCCGGGCGAAAGCGGAATATGGAGCGCATTCAAAGTAATGACTGCCGGATTCTGATCCTGATTGCGCCCGGAAGCGCGGAAGAGTCCAAACGTCGTGTCGTAACGCAAGCCAAGATTCAAAGTGAAGCTGGGGCTAATTCTCCAGGAGTCCTGCAGGTAGAGTCCGAGCCGCTTCACATTCTGTGAAAAGGTCCCATTGCTGGCGGGAATGAATTCGCTGCCGGCGGCGAAATCCGCGGTGAAGTCGGCCGGGTTGGCGACATAAAACGTCGGCTCCTCGGGAAATTGGACCAGCGTTTCAGCATCGTCGGCGAGCCGGCCGCGGAGCACCGGTTCGTAGATGAAGTTCACGCCGAACTTAATCGCATGTTTTCCGCCTGAGCGCGCGACGTCATATCGGAATTGATACTTGCGCTGATCGCGTCGAATCGGAAAAGCGGTGATGCCCGTAACAAATTGATTGTCACCGAACGTTTCAAATCCAGATGTCGTGATGGCTATCGAGCTGAACGGAAAGGCAAGGGCCAGACCGATATGCGAGTTTCGATTTTTGGTGTGATGAAAGTTGCTGGCCTGGAAGGTAAAAGTTCCCAGCCAATTTGAGTTGATCTGAAGCTGATTGTTGACGAGAAGACTGTAGTAATTCGAGTGAGTGAACGCTCCCGTGGAAGGCAGCGTCGACTGTTGAATCAAGTCGTTGCGCGTGTGATTCCGATCGAACGAGCCGCGCAGGAACCATTGCGAGCGCGGCGATTGAAACCAATCGAATCTAGTCGAAAAGAGCACGTCACGAAATGGCACCGGGACGGAAGTGGGGACTTCAATCGAGGTCACGCCGGGAATTAGTCCCATCGACGCCAGTTGGGCCAGAGCGTGAAACTCATTAAGGCTGAGCGCGCTATAAGCGATACTGGCATTCTCATGAACGTATTCAAGCGAAGAGAAAAACCATAGTCTCTCCTTCTTAATCGGACCACCGAAGGCCGCGATTCCATTTTGCCGAGAGAAGGGTTGTTTGGGATTGGGCTCTGGATTGTCCAGCTTATTGCGCGCATTGAAAGCTCGCGCCCGCAGATAGTAACCAAAGTCTCCGTGCCATTCGTCGCTGCCGCGACGCGTGCTGATGATTACCGAGCCACCGTTGGTGCGGCCGGTATCGGCATCGTATTGCGAGGTGCGCACGACAAATTCCTGCATCGCATCGGGAGAATAGTTTTGCAAAAAGCCGCCGATGTAATCATCGTTATTATCGCCGCCATCAACCGAGAGATCGAGATTCAAACCGGAGCTGCCGCCGAAGGCGACTGCCGTGATGCGCGCCTTGGTTGGATCTGAAGGTTCGACCGGCTGGGTCATCGGCGCCAGATAAGCAATGTTGGCAAAGCTGCGATGGGCGAGCGGGATGTTCGCCAAGTCTTTTTTGGAGATCAGAGTCTTCTCGACGCTGCTGGTAGTTTCAAGAGGTTGTGAAGAGAGCGATGCCCCATTGTCCGAGACTTGTACCGTGGCGGTGACTGCTCCCGGTTTCAGGATGACTGGAACGGTGGGCGAAGAATTCACCGTCAGTTTCACGACGTGCGCGATGGGCAGGAAATTTGGCGCTGACACCGTTACCCGATAGTCATTCGGGGGTAGACCTTCAATGCGATACTCGCCCTGGGAATTAGTTACTACTTCACGTTTCAGAGATGATCCGATGGCCTGGACAGAGACCGTCGCTCCGGCAATGCGAGCGCCATTCGTATCACTAACTGTTCCGATCAGAGCGCCTTGTGGAGTCTGAGCGGCAGCGGCCGTGGTCACGAGCAGCAAGAAGATCCAAACAGAAACAACTTCCTTAAGGGCTGATTTTACGGAGCTTAATGACATTGAGATCATGATTCCCTCCGGAAAAGAATAAATATGCAGACATGCGCTGACCTGGAAAACAAATTGTTGCTTACGGGGTTGCTCGCACGATAGCGGCGATGACGGCGTACTACCAGACCTCGTAGTCGAATACGACAGTAGGAAGCTGGGGATCTGAAGCTGAGAGGGATCGAGATTACACGCTCGGTTCAGCGCTTGCGGAATGCTTTCTATTGCGGCGGCGAGCCACACCGGACAGCGTGATCTCGAACTTGAGCAATCCTCAGAACCGAAGACGATAGCGCGCCGTCACGCTTCGTCCCGGCCCTTCGATTCCCCAGGCCAGACCGCGGTAGTTATGATCGGTAATGTTTTCGAAGTCGATCGAGATCTCCGATTTTTCGAAGCGATAGCCGCCACGCACATTGATCAAACCGTAGCCGGGAATGTAGTTGAACAGAGGCGCTGAGTTGGCTGTGCCAAGGACACGATTCTGAACTTGCACGAGCGTTTCGGCAGTCGGGATCAGGATCGTTTCGTCGCCCGTGACGCACTGACCGTCCGGGCCGGGCGCAACCAATCCGCGCACACACGCTCCACGCCGGAAGAAGTTGGCAATCTGGCCGCGCGACCGCGTCGCGCCGGTGCGTCGATCAGAGAGGTCAAGTGAAGAAAGACGATCCTGCCGATCGGCGAGAGTTGAGTAGGCTTCGATCCAGAATCTCTTTCCCGCAGGTTCGTAACGCAAGCGAAGAAACCCGGTCGTTGGCGGCGTGCCGCCTTCGATGTTAGGCGGCAAACCGTTAGCTTCGTCTTTCGCTTTAATCCAGGTGAAATTTCCCCCCACGCTCCAGTCACGATGAGGCCTCGCGTCAAAGCTGTACTCCACGCCATGAATGCGCGCATCGGTAAAGTTAGCGCGAATCAAGACCGGCGCGGTCGAAAGCGCTACCAGCACCCAGCCCCTGGCTGGGTCCTGAAACGTGATCTGCTCGCTTCCCAAAAACTTGCCGGTAGAGCCCGGCGGGAGAATCAGGGCCTGTTTCACGATCGCGCCATTGATGTCGATCACGAACCAGGTGAAGTCTGAGTCAAACCGCTTGTGGCGAAAACGCAAGCCTATGTCGAAATTGTTACTTACTTCCGATCGCTGGCGCCGAACGGGAATGTTGGTGGAGACGGCGTCAGTGCCCGCGGTCGTGCCGATCGTTCCGCCGAGAGCCGAAGAGCTATTGAAGTCGGCTTCGAATCCGTCTCCGGTCAACCCCAACGTGCCGAGGTCGGTGATGTTTGGCGCGCGAAAGCCGCGGCTGTAATTGAAAGGAATGCTGATATGTTTCTCAGAGGTCACCACCAGGCCGACGCGGCCCGAAAAGTCATGCGCTCGCAGACTATCGTCTGGCCACAAAGGTTTGCCGCCGACGAGCGGACTATTCGCGGCCCAGGAACGATACGAGGCGACGTTGTACCTGAGCGCGACGCTCAGTCGCAGTTTGTCCGGAATCGCTTCGAATGTGTCCTGAACGTAAGTACCGAAAAGAATATACCGAGCGCCATCCGGCACCCGAGGCCGCGAGAGCGTTGTGACGAAGGTAACCGGATTAACTGTGAATGTCGGCGCCTTGACGGTCTCGCGATAGAAATCCGTCCCCAGCAGAAAAGTATTCCCGCGGCCAAGTTGCTTATCCGCGAAAGCACTGACGCCAAAAACCTGGGTGCGCTCGTACTGGTGCGTGATATCACCGAAAGGATTTCCCTGGCCACCTTGGTTCACGCGCTCTTCGCGCTGTGCGTTGTAGGAAAAAGTCAGCGACGCGTTATCAAAAAACCCCACTCCCTGTTTTAGGTAACGTCCGTAGAAAAAGTCATTCATTAAATTGCGCAGGTCGGCGATCAGGTTGCCGTCGCCGCCGAGCGTCTGGTCGTAACGCTTGCCGCCGTCCTGCTGACCGCGTTGATAGTGAAAAGTGAATTGCTGCCGGGAATCAGGCGCGTAACTCAAGCGAATCATTCCGCCGTACTGGGTGAATGCCGTATCGGTCAGGCGTTTTCCCAATATGCCCGACCGCAATCCCAGAAAGCGCGTTACCGCAGCGTGGGGATCGAGACCGTTCCCGGGGCGAAGTGTATTGACGCGGCGCGCTGCGACGTTGAAGAGCAGCCCAAAATGACGAGTGCCATAGGTAATCAAACCGTTGCCGCCGTATGACAGATCAGCGCTGGTGAAGCCCGTATTGATCTCGCGGTGAGTTTCAGGCTTGGCGTACCCGAACTGCGGGGTGCGGGAAACCGTTTGAATCGTGCCGCCGATTGAGTCGGATCCATACTGCGCGCCGTTTGGGCCACGCAGGACTTCTACCGCGCGCAAGTTGCTCGGATCATTCAGATCCAGAAACGTGTTTATGCCGCCGCGCATGGCCGAGGTGGTGTAACGCACGCCATCGACGTAAACGGTCACCTTGTTACCCACCAGCCCGCGAACAAAAATACCGGCAATGGTTGGACTGGTACGCTGTAACGCCAGGCCGACTTCTTCGTCTGCAACCTGGGCCAGCACGGAAGTCGCACGCTGTCCAATCGCGGCTTCCGTCACGATGTTAATCGCCTGTGGGACACGATCTTTATCTTGGACCTGGCCGGTCTCGGCGGTTACCGTTACCTGAGAACTGATCGGTTCCAATTCAAGAACGATTTCGAGGCGCGTTGTTTTACCGCGCGCTACTTGAGTCGACACCCGCCGCGCGTCGAACCCACCCTGCGTGATTCTTATTTCATACGAGCCCGCAGGCACTCTTTCAAAAGAGAAGCTCCCGTTAGCGTCGGTGACGGTCGTGGCGAGTACGGCTTGTTGCGCATGCAGCAGCGAAACCGTGGCGCCGCTGACACTGGCTCCATTCGGATCTTTGACGGTGCCCGCAATACTGCCTTGTGAGCCCTGCTGGGCAGACGCGGCCGGAGTAAGCAGAACCGCAAATGCAAAACCCAGGAGTAACCGCGAGGTCACGCGCAAACGTCGCAATTCAGTCTTCATCAAAGTTATTCCTTCCTGGGTTGTGTAGATAGAAAGCCCGGAATGCGGATGAAAAGTCGATAGAATCTGCGCCGAACTTTAGGTCGGAATCAGAACTACTACCAGATTTCGTATGTTCGGCTCACGTCCTTTAACGCGTGGCGTTTACCAAAACGCTTGGTTACACCTTCGATGGTGATGAAGTCGTCCATTTGTTTTTGTCGAACGGGCATCAGCGTACCTTTGCCAATTATCTACTACCAAGTATCGTAGCTAAGCGGAGATCAGCACTGTTTGCGAAGCCGCGTTGCGCATCTTAGAATGCGCGCCGACACTCGACCGGGCATGATTCTGATCTTCTCCACCACCTTTGGCGCGGTATTCGTTGCTGAGATTGGGGGCGATAAACTGCTCTACACGACCAGCGTTCTGGCGGCGAGATATCGTACGAGCCCAATCATGTTAGGCATGACAGCGGCTTTTATGGCAAAGATGGGCGTCGCCGTCATGGTCGGTCAAGCGATCTCGAGGTTGCCCCGATCGCTCGTGGCTACGATCACCGCGATCAGTTTTCTCGGGGTCGCATTCGTGCTTTGGCGCAAATCGGATCGGCTTTCCGAATCCAAAGATAGCCATCGCGCGTCAAAAGCCGCAATGGTTTCGTTCGCGGCAATCTTTTTCTCGGAATGGGCCGACGTCGGACAGATTACCGCGGCCTCGCTGGCGGCGAAATATCGCGCGCCGCTGGCGGTTTGGATTGCCGCGGTCGTGGCGATGGTAACCAAGGGCGCGTTGGCGGCCTTCCTGGGCGCGGGCGTTCGCCGACGGATTCACGATAGAGTTTCGCCGAAAGTTGTACGTTATGTGGCTGTGGGGTTGTTAATGACCTTAGGTTTTCTCTCGGTGCTGGAAATCTTAACTGAGAGAGGTTGAGTTTGATATTGACGTTGGATACGAGTCTTGAACATGTCGAATAACGAACGGAAATTTGCGTTTCGCTTCATTATTGCGCTCGGCTTCGTCAGTTTGTTTGCCGACATGACTTACGAAGGCGCGCACAGCGTGATTGGCCCTTTGTTGAAGGACCTTGGCGCCAGTGCAACTCAGGTCGGAATTATCGCAGGTCTTGGCGAGATGATCGCGGCGAGTCTTCGTTATTTTTCCGGGAAACTCGCCGACCGCACGCGCGCCTATTGGACGATCACGACGCTGGGATACTTTTTGAATCTGGTCGTCGTGCCGGGCCTGGCCTTTGCCGGAAACTGGCAAGCCGCAGCACTACTGGTCGTTGCCGAACGTGCTGGAAAAAGTTTACGCGGGCCCGCGCGGGATGTGCTGTTATCAGAAGCCACGGAAGTCGTCGGTCATGGATCCGGATTCGGTTTGCACGCGGCAATGGATCAGACCGGTGCGGTCTTAGGGCCGCTGTTGGTGGCATCGTCAGTCGCCAGGACTCATCATTTCGGCCCGGCGTTCTTGTGGCTGGCATTACCCGCGGGTGGAGCATTCATCGCGCTGCTGTTCGCGCGATGGGCACGTCCGAATAAGGGCACACCGCCCCCAGCGCCGAAGAACCAACAACTTCCGAAAGTGTTTTGGCTTTACGTGGCGGCGGCCGGACTGCTGGCGCTCGGCTTCGTCGACTTTCCTTTGCTCGCTTATCACTTTCAGAAGAATTCACTCACGAGCCCGGAGGTCATTCCATTACTCTATGCCGGCGCTATGGGCATCAACGGCTTGACCGCGTTTATGTTCGGCAGGCTGTTCGATCGCTACGGCATTCAGATCATCGTGCTGGGAATTTTGGTTTCGTTGATGGCTCTGCCGTTCGGTTTCCTGGACGGAGCGAGCGGAGTTTATATCAGCGTCGCCTGTTGGGCCACGGGACTCGGCGCCCAGGATGCGACATTGCGCTCAGGCATTTCTCAAGTAGTGTCGATGAACAAGCGGGGCACAGCCTTTGGCTCATTCAATGCTGTTTACGGCGTGCTTTGGTTTGCGGGAAGCGCCACGATGGGCGTTTTGTATGACTACTCGCTATTTGCGCTGGTGATTTTTGGCATTGTCGCGCAGGTTGGGGCGGCGGCACTGTTTGTGGGTTTGCGACGACCTTTGGCAGCGGCGGTCAAATGATGACCTCAGCAAAGAGCGTTGACGACGCGTTCGATCAGTGAATGGACTGCGGCCAGCGCGTGGGGACTATTTGCGACCACGCCTCCCATGGCAATAATAAAGCACAATGAGATAGCTGGAAGGGCTCTGGCGATGGCGGGATTGGGAACTCGAGACCGGCGATCGGTGGAAGCGATTTCCAGTAAGCGGCGCACGCGAGCCCTGACGCCGCGAGTCTCCTCGCCGCCGACCAGAAAAGCTGCCATCGGGATCGTCGCGTGTGTTCCGGCAGGAATCATTCTCGCGATTCTCACCAGCGCCGATGCTAAATTAAGCGCCGTGTCAGCGCTCTGTTGCGCAGCGTGTTCATCGGCCGCGCACTCAGCCGTCTCAGCCCACGCGCGATCAAGAGATCGACCACAGGGAAAAATCATCAGGGCATCGCGGCAGGCGCGCAACAGCGAGCGTTTGAAGTTGTCGCGCGCGGCGAGGTGTCCGCACTCATGCGCGAGGGCGGCCCTTAACTCTTCATCACTCAGCGTCTGCAACACGCTTTCGGCGATGAACAGTCGCGGTCTGAGTGTGCCGACGACTGCGATAATCGGAAACGGGTGGCGAATACAAAATGTCGGTATTTCTACGCCGGAGAGTTCGATTTGTTGGGCCCTGGCCAACCATTTTCGTCGCAGCAAATGCGTGGCAAACCACGAGCGCAACGCTCGCCAAAGTGCGAAGATGACACCAGCGGCGGAGAGAATCGCCAGCGCCCCGAGTTTCTTGCTCACGACTTCGCCGGTCGAATGCGGCTCGTATCCGAGATAAGAAGGAACCAGGAACAGCGTTACGGAAACCACGGCCAGCACCGGCGGAGTGATGCGCAAAGCGAAAAGAATCTCAGCACGCGTTCGGGCCGAGTAACCACGAGCGGGTCTTTCCAACAATCGCCAGCATGCCGCGGCCGCCAACGACGAAAACGTATTGATAGTCAACAGCGCCGCTAGTACCAAAGATATGCCGAGTAACTCGTACACAACTATTCCGCCTTACGTCGTAACACTCGTTTCTTCTCTCTTACCAAACGTTCCAGTTCATCAAGCGAGTCTCGATCGTGCTCGCTCACCGTATCAACTATGCAAGCCAGCACCGGCTGAATTCCCTCAGCACCACGCCCGAGCAGGCCGTCAATCACGTCTTCGCGAATGCCGTGCTCGAATTCTTCGCGGGAAACCGTCGCCGAATAGAGGAACGCGCGTCCGTCTTTACGTCGATCAAGAATTTGTTTCTTGTAAAGTCGATCGAGTGTTGTCATCAAGGTCGTGTAAGCGATGCGTTCGTCGAACACGACGTAAATATCGCGCACACTGACTTCGCCGCGCCGCCAGGCTTCGTCCAGGACCCGGCGCTCGAGTTTTCCCAGCGCGAGCGAGGCGACCTCGCGCGGCCGCCGAAATCCACGAAGAAGAAATCGAGGGGCTTTCATTGAGACAGCATTGTCTGACAGGATGTGCGATCAGTCAAATTGCTAAACGGTTGCGAAAATTACTATTGATCTTCCTAGATGTCCTTTGTTAATCTGCCTAGCGTCGCATGTTACTTAGTTATGATTTGTGGTTAGTTTGATCTTTTAACGAAACACCGTCCGGAATGAACCGGCTGTTTCCTTGGTAGGCCTAATCAAGCCCGCTGCGATCACCGTAGGGTAGATCGGGCGGGCTTTTTCTGTTTTGGCAGCGAACTTGTTTCCCGCAAGGTAAGCGCTAAAACTTAAATCTCGAGTTTGTGGCATATTATCCAAGGCGTGACTCGGAGGAGGGCCAAATGAAATCCAAGACTTTCGATTACAGAAAAATTCACACTCGCCGGCGACATTCAAACCGCGCTCGACAAAAATAAGGTGCTCAACGCCTTTCGGCATCATCGGAATTCACACCGCCATGTATTTTGTCAGCCGCATATCTTTCGGCAAACGGTGCTCAACGCCTTTCGGCATCATCGGAATTCACACGTCTTCTTGTTATGTCTCAACACGCTCCATTAGTAATGTGTGCTCAACGCCTTTCGGCATCATCGGAATTCACACTCCCACGCTCGAACTCACCGATCAGGCCGGCGATTTCGTGTGCTCAACGCCTTTCGGCATCATCGGAATTCACACTCGTCGTCAATCACGACAAGACCTTGAACCGGTTCATGTGCTCAACGCCTTTCGGCATCATCGGAATTCACACTCAGCCAGTTCGTTCCGATTCATGTTCGCTAGTTTTAGGTGCTCAACGCCTTTCGGCATCATCGGAATTCACACAGCTGGCGGAACCCGCCATCGGCACGCTGGTTTTTGTGCTCAACGCCTTTCGGCATCATCGGAATTCACACACGCCAAGAATCACAACCAGGATGCCGGCGTTTACGTTCGCAGAGTTCACCCCAAAATCCGAGTGCTCAACGCCTTTCGGCATCATCGGAATTCACACTCGCCGGACGCGGAACAGTGGGCGCCAAGCGCGCACCGTGCTCAACGCCTTTCGGCATCATCGGAATTCACACTCCAGTACGTCCGCAAAATGCCCACACCGGAATTTGATGTGCTCAACGCCTTTCGGCATCATCGGAATTCACACCGTGTTGTCGCTGATGGCGCCGGACTGCACCAGTAGTGCTCAACGCCTTTCGGCATCATCGGAATTCACACTCATTGAAGATTTTCCAGTAATATGATCGCCAGTTGGAGTGCTCAACGCCTTTCGGCATCATCGGAATTCACACACACGGCACGCAGCAATAGTAAGTTTGAGTTCAATTGCGTGCTCAACGCCTTTCGGCATCATCGGAATTCACACACTTAGGAACACTGCCATGAAACCGAATGTGTTCTTGCTCAACGCCTTTCGGCATCATCGGAATTCACACGAGGACCGTTTCGCTCACCGCTGAAGCCGCATTCTTGTGCTCAACGCCTTTCGGCATCATCGGAATTCACACGTTGGGGCAGCGAAGAAAGGTGTTTGGATAAACAAAGTGCTCAACGCCTTTCGGCATCATCGGAATTCACACTCACGGTCTCACTCGTCCTAAACCGAGGGGAGTTATCTGTGCTCAACGCCTTTCGGCATCATCGGAATTCACACATCAAGGGTAGCGCGTACATCATTGCTCGCGCATAGTGCTCAACGCCTTTCGGCATCATCGGAATTCACACATGGCTTCCGCAACCAACTTGAAGCCTCGCGCTATTTGTGCTCAACGCCTTTCGGCATCATCGGAATTCACACGGCGCTTCAAAACGGAACGATGAGTAATCAGTGTCAGGTGCTCAACGCCTTTCGGCATCATCGGAATTCACACCCGGAACGAGTTACGTTCTGGCCGTGCAAGTGAAAAAGTGCTCAACGCCTTTCGGCATCATCGGAATTCACACGCCGGACGTTCAGTACCCGAATTACCGCCAGCTTTTTGTGCTCAACGCCTTTCGGCATCATCGGAATTCACACAAAGCGGATCAATTCTCTACAATCGCAGTTGGGGATGGTGCTCAACGCCTTTCGGCATCATCGGAATTCACACATTACTCGCGCGGGCCTCGAACGGTACATCAAAGATAGTGCTCAACGCCTTTCGGCATCATCGGAATTCACACAACTCTGCTGTGCTCATTGCGCCCGCCAGAGTGATCATGTGCTCAACGCCTTTCGGCATCATCGGAATTCACACCCGTCCAACAAGCCAGCGAGATGGCCTTCGGGGCCGGAGTGCTCAACGCCTTTCGGCATCATCGGAATTCACACATTACAAGTCGTGCAAGTGTGGCAGGGTTGCAGTGGGGAGTGCTCAACGCCTTTCGGCATCATCGGAATTCACACTTTCGATGGAACACCCCTTCAGGAATACCTATTGATGTGCTCAACGCCTTTCGGCATCATCGGAATTCACACTGGTTGAAGTGAGCACTTGGTTCGTGTTCAGAAAGGTGCTCAACGCCTTTCGGCATCATCGGAATTCACACCGGTCCCGTACCGACGTTTCTCACTGTCTTGGTGCCACTGTGCTCAACGCCTTTCGGCATCATCGGAATTCACACGGTGTGCTCCTTACAGTAACAATCCGCGCCGCAAGGAGTGCTCAACGCCTTTCGGCATCATCGGAATTCACACTCATGTCCCATCACAATGAAGTCAGCCAACAAAACGTGCTCAACGCCTTTCGGCATCATCGGAATTCACACGTAGTGAACGACACAACTGGCGGCAGCTCAGCGCGATTGTGCTCAACGCCTTTCGGCATCATCGGAATTCACACACTGATCGAGCCGCGCGGTGACCGCCAGGCTCGCTTCGTGCTCAACGCCTTTCGGCATCATCGGAATTCACACCGCGCGGGTTACTGCCCCGCTTCGCCTTGCTCTTAACGTGCTCAACGCCTTTCGGCATCATCGGAATTCACACAATCCGATTAGCCGTTCCTGTTCCGAAATTCTTTTTGCGTGCTCAACGCCTTTCGGCATCATCGGAATTCACACATCTGATCGCCCACGGTGTGCAGCGCCGACAGCGATGTGTGCTCAACGCCTTTCGGCATCATCGGAATTCACACACCTCTCCAAAAACCGCGAGCTCGCGCCCGCGCCGGGTGTGCTCAACGCCTTTCGGCATCATCGGAATTCACACTGCCTTGCGAAGAGGGACAACTCGAATCTGGCCACTGTGTGCTCAACGCCTTTCGGCATCATCGGAATTCACACAAACACCAGAAGGTCACCGAAACGTTTATCAATGTGTGCTCAACGCCTTTCGGCATCATCGGAATTCACACAAGGAAGGATCCACGGCCTCCACGTCCGAATCCCCGTAGTGCTCAACGCCTTTCGGCATCATCGGAATTCACACCCAATTTTGAAACTGGATAGTACGAACGGCGCGGTAATGTGCTCAACGCCTTTCGGCATCATCGGAATTCACACAAGCATCCCCGGCGGCATAAGCATCGCTCTCTGATCGTGCTCAACGCCTTTCGGCATCATCGGAATTCACACTCGACGTCGTCAGCATTGAGGTCTCAGTGCATTGTCCGGTGCTCAACGCCTTTCGGCATCATCGGAATTCACACCAGTCGGAATAATTCTGGGCGCGGCCCTGGCTCTGTGTGCTCAACGCCTTTCGGCATCATCGGAATTCACACCTTCAGCAGCTCAATGAAATCGACCAGCGCAATGCCCGGTGCTCAACGCCTTTCGGCATCATCGGAATTCACAGCCCAATCTGCGCTCATATGAAACGTAGCGGAGATTGTGCTCAACGCCTTTCGGCATCATCGGAATTCACACGGTGGGCGGCCGAGTCCGTCTGCGCGCCAATATTTCAGTGCTCAACGCCTTTCGGCATCATCGGAATTCACACGGGATAAGCCTTCTTATCGTTCGGCACAACCAGAAAGTGCTCAACGCCTTTCGGCATCATCGGAATTCACACTTCCAGAAATAAGGATCAGCATCCTCTAATGCGGCAAGTGCTCAACGCCTTTCGGCATCATCGGAATTCACACTTATCAGCAGTATGAGCCTATTGAATGGTTAGCCTGGTGCTCAACGCCTTTCGGCATCATCGGAATTCACACACCTTCTGTTGCGGCGGAAGTTTTGCTCTCGCCCTTTTCCATGTGCTCAACGCCTTTCGGCATCATCGGAATTCACACGAGCCGCTACCATGGTAAAAACGCATTGATTCAGTGCGAGTGCTCAACGCCTTTCGGCATCATCGGAATTCACACACCACGCAGCAGAAAAGCATGGACTCCCGAAACCCGAAAGTGCTCAACGCCTTTCGGCATCATCGGAATTCACACGCCTGCTCAAGGGCGTTGTACTGCGCTTCCAACTGTTTGTGCTCAACGCCTTTCGGCATCATCGGAATTCACACCGAACGCGTCCTTTAGACGTACCGCGCTGTCGTTGTGCTCAACGCCTTTCGGCATCATCGGAATTCACACACATTCAAACTCTACGCCACTCACCAAACACATTAAAGGTGCTCAACGCCTTTCGGCATCATCGGAATTCACACCCAATAAGCTGCCCTGTATTCGGGTTGATGACTCGGTTGGTGCTCAACGCCTTTCGGCATCATCGGAATTCACACCGAAGAATCTCATCGATGATATCTCGCTTACACCAGTGCTCAACGCCTTTCGGCATCATCGGAATTCACACAGGCTTTCGCCATTGGTTCGCTTTCCGCGTCTTATTGTGCTCAACGCCTTTCGGCATCATCGGAATTCACACATCTGTTTATATCGCTGAATGAGATCCCATAATTGCTGGTGTGCTCAACGCCTTTCGGCATCATCGGAATTCACACCAAAACGCGGTGCCGCACAGATCGGCTAACCAGCGCTGTGCTCAACGCCTTTCGGCATCATCGGAATTCACACCGCGCCGGCGCAAGTTCGCCAAGCCGCGAGTAATTAAGTGCTCAACGCCTTTCGGCATCATCGGAATTCATACCGGGCCTCGTCGCGCTGGGTCGTGAGCACGGCAATCGTTTGTGCTCAACGCCTTTCGGCATCATCGGAATTCACACTAATGTTTCAATCTCTTCCCTGGCCTCGAGCAATTGTGCTCAACGCCTTTCGGCATCATCGGAATTCACACCAGGCCCATCCTTATGGCCACGCCCTTTGCATGCCGTGCTCAACGCCTTTCGGCATCATCGGAATTCACACCGCACCCAAAGAAAGGAAGGTTGTCTCTATTATGGCAGTGCTCAACGCCTTTCGGCATCATCGGAATTCACACTTTAACGGCAACGGCATTGCCGCGCGCGGTTGGGCGTGCTCAACGCCTTTCGGCATCATCGGAATTCACACGCGCTGATAAGATCCACAACTCCACGCCATGCGATGCGTGCTCAACGCCTTTCGGCATCATCGGAATTCACACGGAGTTTATTGGAAGCGATGAACGCAAGCGGTCTAATGTGCTCAACGCCTTTCGGCATCATCGGAATTCACACTGCAGCGATAGATGTTGCCAGTGACGCGATCAGTGTAGTGCTCAACGCCTTTCGGCATCATCGGAATTCACACTCACCCAGCCCTCGAGGTCGTAACGGCCGGCGCTGAGGTGCTCAACGCCTTTCGGCATCATCGGAATTCACACGTACGGCACAACGATCGTGCCCGGCCCCTTTTCCAGGTGCTCAACGCCTTTCGGCATCATCGGAATTCACACAGAACGGAGTCAGCCTCAACGGGTTCCAATATCTGGTGCTCAACGCCTTTCGGCATCATCGGAATTCACACGATCCCGCGCGGCCGCAAGTCTGGGAGCGTCTGAAAGTGCTCAACGCCTTTCGGCATCATCGGAATTCACACTGTATGAGATAGCCTGAAAGGCCAGCGGCAGATATCGGTGCTCAACGCCTTTCGGCATCATCGGAATTCACACTTTTGATTTTTGTTTTCGTTCCCATCTATGATTTGAGAGTGCTCAACGCCTTTCGGCATCATCGGAATTCACACACTCGAGCAGGGCCGGAAAATTTACGATGAGGACGTGCTCAACGCCTTTCGGCATCATCGGAATTCACACTCATTCCGCCGCCGACCGACGCGTTTCCTCGTCCCGACATGTGCTCAACGCCTTTCGGCATCATCGGAATTCACACGACAAGCCGAGCGCGCACTTCTTCCGCGAGGAATACGAGTGCTCAACGCCTTTCGGCATCATCGGAATTCACACACAAACTCGCGATGGCGGCGGATCTCGCGCGCGACTTGTGCTCAACGCCTTTCGGCATCATCGGAATTCACACCATTTTCGCAATGCGCAGGTCAACGCCTTGTCCATGTGCTCAACGCCTTTCGGCATCATCGGAATTCACACCTACGTCATTGAGCGAAAATCCGCGCGCCTGAATAAGTGCTCAACGCCTTTCGGCATCATCGGAATTCACACTCAGGTCAGTGCCCGCGCCGGTCCCGATGTTTTCCGTGTGCTCAACGCCTTTCGGCATCATCGGAATTCACACTGCAAATTGGCAGGCAATTGGGGCAGATATTTTCCGTGCTCAACGCCTTTCGGCATCATCGGAATTCACACTTACCCTACGTGGATCGCGGTCCGACCAGTATTTGCGCGTGCTCAACGCCTTTCGGCATCATCGGAATTCACACGCCGATACAGGGCAGGATTTTTACAGTGGTCCGCTTTTGTGCTCAACGCCTTTCGGCATCATCGGAATTCACACCCCCAACAAACCCGCCGCTCAATGTCGCACGACTTCGGTGCTCAACGCCTTTCGGCATCATCGGAATTCACACAAAGCGCTTGTCCAGTTTTTCCATTGGCAGCTATTAGTGCTCAACGCCTTTCGGCATCATCGGAATTCACACACCAGCAAGCCCCTTCTTAATGCTTTGCTCGCTTTCGATGTGCTCAACGCCTTTCGGCATCATCGGAATTCACACGTCAAGCGACGGCGCGGTCAAATCTTTCAAATGCTCGGGTGCTCAACGCCTTTCGGCATCATCGGAATTCACACCGTGCTTTTGATGGTTTCCGTCAAACCGACGCGACTGTGCTCAACGCCTTTCGGCATCATCGGAATTCACACACCTTGAATCGTTTCGGGGTCAAGGATTTGTTTTGGGTGCTCAACGCCTTTCGGCATCATCGGAATTCACACGTAACGGCCACTATCCCGCTTCACGTCCCGCCGGCAATCTGTGCTCAACGCCTTTCGGCATCATCGGAATTCACACCCGCTTTCGTTGTGGGCGCACGTCTTTGGTGACTTGTGCTCAACGCCTTTCGGCATCATCGGAATTCACACTGCAAATTCCGGAATGAGAAAGCCGTTATAATGAAATTGTGCTCAACGCCTTTCGGCATCATCGGAATTCACACTGATGATGCGCTGAAACTTTCAGAGTCCACCTGCTTGTGCTCAACGCCTTTCGGCATCATCGGAATTCACACTAATCAGCGTCCTCAGCCCAGATGACGTCGATTTTGTGAAGTGCTCAACGCCTTTCGGCATCATCGGAATTCACACGACGGGCAAAGCCTGCGCCCTCGAAGGCGTGCGGGCGTGCTCAACGCCTTTCGGCATCATCGGAATTCACACCTGATTACTGGCCGGCCCGAATGCAGGAAGCAATCAAGTGCTCAACGCCTTTCGGCATCATCGGAATTCACACAATGTCGGTGCCCGCGCCCGTCGCGACGTTTTCTGTGTGCTCAACGCCTTTCGGCATCATCGGAATTCACACACCGTGGACCTCTTTGGCTATCTGGTGAACGCTTAATGGGTGCTCAACGCCTTTCGGCATCATCGGAATTCACACCGCGGGTTCCAATCGCTCGGTTTGGCTGACGAGACCCTAGTGCTCAACGCCTTTCGGCATCATCGGAATTCACACGCAGCGAGCGGCACGCGAGTAATCTCTTTCGGCTTAGTCTTGTGCTCAACGCCTTTCGGCATCATCGGAATTCACACGGTGAATGGCCGGATCAACAGGTCGGCGAACTCAGGTGCTCAACGCCTTTCGGCATCATCGGAATTCACACCCTCGACCCAGCGCTTCATCCGCGCGCCGTCGATATCCGGTGCTCAACGCCTTTCGGCATCATCGGAATTCACACGCACGCGATTGTCGAAATCGACGGGACCCGCTGGGACTGTGCTCAACGCCTTTCGGCATCATCGGAATTCACACTTCGGCGCCCGATTGAACAGACGGAGAGTTGGCGAAGTGCTCAACGCCTTTCGGCATCATCGGAATTCACACGACTCGCCACCTGCACGAGCCTCCAGTCGTTATCGGCGTGCTCAACGCCTTTCGGCATCATCGGAATTCACACTGCGTTCGGTTTGCATGCCGCCCTGTTTCAGCGTCGTGAAGTGCTCAACGCCTTTCGGCATCATCGGAATTCACACAATTCACGCCGGCAGTCGTGATACGCGCGCTGGGAATGGTGCTCAACGCCTTTCGGCATCATCGGAATTCACACTGTGGGAGCCATTAGCGGGGCGGCGATAGGTTACGGTGCTCAACGCCTTTCGGCATCATCGGAATTCACACAGAGCCGTACCCTGCTCCAGATATTCGCGGCGAAAGAAGTGTGCTCAACGCCTTTCGGCATCATCGGAATTCACACCCGCCTGAATCGCTACCGCTCTGTCGAACTGTTGTTTGTGCTCAACGCCTTTCGGCATCATCGGAATTCACACTCACACAGCGCGACAGCGAGCGTAATCGAGTTGACAGTGCTCAACGCCTTTCGGCATCATCGGAATTCACACACGTAAGCGGTTGCACCTGAGTGAATGTACAACACAGCGTGCTCAACGCCTTTCGGCATCATCGGAATTCACACCATTCCGGCTTGTTTCAAAATGAACCGCTGTTGATCGTGTGCTCAACGCCTTTCGGCATCATCGGAATTCACACGCCAGCTACCGAGTGAGCAAGTGAAAGAAACAATCACGTGCTCAACGCCTTTCGGCATCATCGGAATTCACACAATTCAACGCCGCTGTGAATGGCCGGCTTATCGATAGTGCTCAACGCCTTTCGGCATCATCGGAATTCACACTACTGCTATTCTAAGCAAATTGACTGCTTAATTTAAGCAGTGCTCAACGCCTTTCGGCATCATCGGAATTCACACCGCCGATCACAACGGCGAACGCTACTGACTTAGCTAGTGCTCAACGCCTTTCGGCATCATCGGAATTCACACTGCTCACGGAGGAACTGTAACCAACAGGCCGGTTAAGACGTGCTCAACGCCTTTCGGCATCATCGGAATTCACACGTGATTTTGAAATCATCAGCACCTTAGAAATGAAGCGAGTGCTCAACGCCTTTCGGCATCATCGGAATTCACACATTGTTCGTAGGCTTGCTGGGCCTTTCCGAATATGTGTGCTCAACGCCTTTCGGCATCATCGGAATTCACACAAAGTCGAAGAAGGCAGAAACGCCGTAGCCTTTTGGGGTGCTCAACGCCTTTCGGCATCATCGGAATTCACACCGTAAAGAGTTTAAGCTGACGAAAGAGCAAGCGCGAGGTGCTCAACGCCTTTCGGCATCATCGGAATTCACACTCGTTTTCTTGCCACTGCAACCTTCCTGGATGATGTGCTCAACGCCTTTCGGCATCATCGGAATTCACACGCAATCGTCAAAGGTTGCAACGTCTTTGACGAGTGCTCAACGCCTTTCGGCATCATCGGAATTCACACCGTTATCAGCGGTTGACTTTTGAGTCGGCGAATATCGTGCTCAACGCCTTTCGGCATCATCGGAATTCACACTCCCACCAGCAACGTGCGCCGCACGAAGCGAGACATGTGCTCAACGCCTTTCGGCATCATCGGAATTCACACGCTGTACGCGGCGCGCTATGGCGCGAGCGTCACCGATTAGTGCTCAACGCCTTTCGGCATCATCGGAATTCACACCCGAACAACGGCGGGACTTATTTGGGACCTGATTGTGCTCAACGCCTTTCGGCATCATCGGAATTCACACTTCTTTATGACGGGTAGGGACGGTTCAGAGGATGGATCTAGTGCTCAACGCCTTTCGGCATCATCGGAATTCACACCCGCCAAGTTCAAAGTAAGGAACCCACGATTGAAGTTCATCCTGTGCTCAACGCCTTTCGGCATCATCGGAATTCACACAGCGCACGGTCGATCATCTTGCCGAACCTTACATGCCGGTGCTCAACGCCTTTCGGCATCATCGGAATTCACACACTTCCTGATCATACTCGAAAGAGATTTTTGGATCGCCGTGTGCTCAACGCCTTTCGGCATCATCGGAATTCACACGCTGGGCCGGTCCAGGGTGCAGGCTCCCTCTTTAGTGAGTGCTCAACGCCTTTCGGCATCATCGGAATTCACACGTCTTGTTCCTAAGTTTATGGCCTTCTATCCGGCAAAGGTGCTCAACGCCTTTCGGCATCATCGGAATTCACACCCCGAGACTCTGTTCTCTCTGAAGTGCCTGGGCAGGTGCTCAACGCCTTTCGGCATCATCGGAATTCACACGCCAATTGCTGTTCAAGATCATCACCGTCGAACCACTCGGGTGCTCAACGCCTTTCGGCATCATCGGAATTCACACCCTTACGTCTCAGGCGGTCATCATCCCGATCAAACTGGCGGTGCTCAACGCCTTTCGGCATCATCGGAATTCACACGCACTTTATGCACGGCACTTGGTCTTCGGTCGCTTGGCCGTGCTCAACGCCTTTCGGCATCATCGGAATTCACACCAGATAATCCGGTTTATACCGAGCCAGACGATCCGCAAAAGTGCTCAACGCCTTTCGGCATCATCGGAATTCACACAGACGCGATCACTTGATTCTTAACTTTTACGATGTAGTGTGCTCAACGCCTTTCGGCATCATCGGAATTCACACCCGGTTAATAATTGCATGGCCGCACCGCGTTTTGAGTGCTCAACGCCTTTCGGCATCATCGGAATTCACACTTCCAATGCTGCCAGATAATGAAGCCGATGATTATTGGTGCTCAACGCCTTTCGGCATCATCGGAATTCACACGGTCACTGTCACAATCAAAGGAACCCGCCGGGATGTGCTCAACGCCTTTCGGCATCATCGGAATTCACACAGAGCGTTCAACGCACCGCGAATACGCCCTGCGTTTAGTGCTCAACGCCTTTCGGCATCATCGGAATTCACACCGCCTCTGTCTGTGATACTCCAATAGCCGGCGCGTTTTTGTGCTCAACGCCTTTCGGCATCATCGGAATTCACACTGCCTGCGGAGGCCTTGGCAAAAACGCCGATTTCTAGTGCTCAACGCCTTTCGGCATCATCGGAATTCACACTGATGACCGCCTGAGACGTAAGGTGGAGATGAAATCACGTGCTCAACGCCTTTCGGCATCATCGGAATTCACACAGGATGTCGGCGCGTTCATATCCGCCGATAGAACGTGCTCAACGCCTTTCGGCATCATCGGAATTCACACTAAAACGACAGTGTCTAAGATTCCCCCCTTCGGCACGTGCTCAACGCCTTTCGGCATCATCGGAATTCACACTCACGCGAAAGGGACGGCACATGAAGGCTCTGATCTCGAGTGCTCAACGCCTTTCGGCATCATCGGAATTCACACAGACTTACCACTGGCAGCGATCTTCCTTTTACTTTGTGCTCAACGCCTTTCGGCATCATCGGAATTCACACAAGCGGGACATCGCCGTGCTGCCCACCAAGGATTAGTGCTCAACGCCTTTCGGCATCATCGGAATTCACACAAGTTCTGCCGGCCGATCTGTGCCTCGTACTACTAGTGCTCAACGCCTTTCGGCATCATCGGAATTCACACCGTTCAGGAAACGCAGCTAAGAAAAGACTCTCAGCAATTGTGCTCAACGCCTTTCGGCATCATCGGAATTCACACCGGAAACTTCAGCGCCGGCCCTCTAATCCTGGTTCAACCAGTGCTCAACGCCTTTCGGCATCATCGGAATTCACACACCTCGCCGATAGTCACGCCGTCGCCGACTGAATCCATGTGCTCAACGCCTTTCGGCATCATCGGAATTCACACAGTGCCAGCGCCTTCGCCTTTCGGATTCGAAATCAAGGGTGCTCAACGCCTTTCGGCATCATCGGAATTCACACCCGAACCTGCGCCACCGCCAATCGCCGCATAAGCCGAACGTGCTCAACGCCTTTCGGCATCATCGGAATTCACACCTTGGTGCCTTTGTGTCTTGGTGTCTTTGTGTTTACTTGTGCTCAACGCCTTTCGGCATCATCGGAATTCACACGGGTCCGCACCAGCACAATGTCCGCGACACCAATCGGGTGCTCAACGCCTTTCGGCATCATCGGAATTCACACAGATTCGCCTGCGCAGGAACCGGGTTTCCATTTGAATGTGCTCAACGCCTTTCGGCATCATCGGAATTCACACATCGATCGGGCCAGCGACTTATGATCGAATTCTGAATCGTGCTCAACGCCTTTCGGCATCATCGGAATTCACACTCAAGTTCGAGCAGATCGAACCATCGCAACTAAAAAGTGCTCAACGCCTTTCGGCATCATCGGAATTCACACAAGGACGAAACTGAGTCCACGGTGTAATGCTGCTGATCGGGTGCTCAACGCCTTTCGGCATCATCGGAATTCACACTTATTGTTGAACTTCGCGTCGTTGCGGAAGACGAGTTGTGCTCAACGCCTTTCGGCATCATCGGAATTCACACAAGCCGAATAACATTTGCATGATCTCCAGTTCGGTAGTAGTGCTCAACGCCTTTCGGCATCATCGGAATTCACACACTCCGATGGTTCACGTTGAATACAGTTTCAGTAACGGGTGCTCAACGCCTTTCGGCATCATCGGAATTCACACAGTCGAGCGGTGGCGATCAGCGCAGCCATTGTCAGCCCGTGCTCAACGCCTTTCGGCATCATCGGAATTCACACGCACCGGCGAGCACCAGCCTCGCCAACGATCATTCCAAGTGCTCAACGCCTTTCGGCATCATCGGAATTCACACCCGTGTCTCGCCGAATTAACCCCGCCAATTTCAGATTGGTGCTCAACGCCTTTCGGCATCATCGGAATTCACACTCGAGGTTGCTCTGCCATACTTTCCCAGCTAATAATCGTGCTCAACGCCTTTCGGCATCATCGGAATTCACACAGATCAGGCTCGTTCTGATACACGATCTCGATTTGTGCTCAACGCCTTTCGGCATCATCGGAATTCACACGATTCTCGATCTGACTAACGAAGGATTTAAGATCGGCGAGTGCTCAACGCCTTTCGGCATCATCGGAATTCACACGTCGTGCGGTTCCGGGATCAGCGTCGCCAACTGCCACATAGCCTGTGCTCAACGCCTTTCGGCATCATCGGAATTCACACAATCGTCTTCATCTTTGATGTAAACCGCCGTATCGCGTGCTCAACGCCTTTCGGCATCATCGGAATTCACACAATGTGGAACAGATTGCAAGTGGTTTCCGATGACGAGTGCTCAACGCCTTTCGGCATCATCGGAATTCACACTAGCGGACTAAAATCAGTTCGTTACGCATCCTTAAAGTGCTCAACGCCTTTCGGCATCATCGGAATTCACACGTAGCAGGCAGTGTGCTTACTGATGCGGCGGGCAACGGTAGTGCTCAACGCCTTTCGGCATCATCGGAATTCACACGACCCGCGAGACTTGGAAAAAGACTACTGAAATCCATCGGTGCTCAACGCCTTTCGGCATCATCGGAATTCACACGCGGACAGATACTGTACCTCAGATGTCTCGGGTTTCTGTGCTCAACGCCTTTCGGCATCATCGGAATTCACACGAGTTGCGTACCAAGAGTTTCCGGAACCATCGACTGACGTGCTCAACGCCTTTCGGCATCATCGGAATTCACACGAACCCATCGAGGGTAATTCACGCGCCGACTGTCAGGTGCTCAACGCCTTTCGGCATCATCGGAATTCACACGTCCCCGACGAGTATCTTACACCCCGCGAATCTTGTGCTCAACGCCTTTCGGCATCATCGGAATTCACACGTATGGCTGAGGCAGAGCATACGAGCCCTGGACAGCTTGTGCTCAACGCCTTTCGGCATCATCGGAATTCACACGCTGGTGCTGGATCAGCACCGACATGATCTCTCCCAGGTTGTGCTCAACGCCTTTCGGCATCATCGGAATTCACACTGATTTTGCCGCCGACATCGAGAAGCGCTGATGCGATGTGCTCAACGCCTTTCGGCATCATCGGAATTCACACAGTTCGCTGGCCGCGGCATTGTTCGGTGGATTGAAGTGCTCAACGCCTTTCGGCATCATCGGAATTCACACTCGATGACTGACTTAGAAGCTTGGGCTGTTTTCTTGTGCTCAACGCCTTTCGGCATCATCGGAATTCACACAGCACTTTCGCGGCCGCGTCGATTACATAACTATTTTGTGCTCAACGCCTTTCGGCATCATCGGAATTCACACATCTTGAGTAAGAGATGATAGCGGAGTACGTTATTGTGCTCAACGCCTTTCGGCATCATCGGAATTCACACTGCACGAGGAAGTTGAGCCACGAAAAACAAGTGCACTTGTGCTCAACGCCTTTCGGCATCATCGGAATTCACACAAGGTGTGGATGGATGAGATTTTGATACCTACCCTCTTGGTGCTCAACGCCTTTCGGCATCATCGGAATTCACACTTTTTTCACGAGTTCTGATAACTCGTTTTTACTTAAGTGCTCAACGCCTTTCGGCATCATCGGAATTCACACTCAGGAACAAAGGTGGGAATAATTTTCCGAATTAAAGTGCTCAACGCCTTTCGGCATCATCGGAATTCACACGAAAAAATTTTTGTGATAGTAGGGTGTAACGACTTGGTTGTGCTCAACGCCTTTCGGCATCATCGGAATTCACACCCAGTGGAGCAAGTTAATCCAGTCTACAGCACTTTGCGGTGCTCAACGCCTTTCGGCATCATCGGAATTCACACTCCGCAGGTGCCAACCCTCTTGTTTGCCGCACGTTGTGAACCATGTTCTCACGCACCCGTTGGTTTCGTTTTAACCTCGTGTTCTTCAATCGTTAAGGTGCCTCCTTTTCGTATGATAATCACCCGATAATCAGATACTTAACGGTGACGCATGTATCTCAACAGTCCTCTTAGCCAATCTAACTGTCCATGCTTCCTTGGTTTCGGTCCTCTTTCTTAACTTCAAACTGATAACAACCGCATATGCTTGCGTTACGCAAAATCAAACGGCCTGGACTCATCAAACCAGGATTCCGGTCGATTATGTAATCCCACATGGCGCTCGCAAATTTCGCAAAGGCTCAAAATCAGCAAACGGTCTTCGGTTGCATCTAACATCTCTTCGAGTTCCCATCGCAGCTTTTCTATCTGTCGGCGCGTCAGTCGGCAGCGAAAGATCGAATATTGAAGCCGCCGACCATAACCGTTCAGCTTCTTATACACTTTTCGCCAGCGTTTGGGTTCGGTAATGTCGTAACAGATCACGTACCACTGCTTTGCTTCCATGGCTCACCCTCAACGCAACCTCATCCGCGCAAACAAACCACCTTCGTTCATCCATTCCTTTTCGAGCAATCGGACTTCAAGCTCCATGATCCGCGAATAAGAAAGCGATCGCCGCACGACCGGGTGTCTCCAGTAGTCACTCTTCCGGCGCTCGTAAATACTGATCAGTTTCTTCCGACCTTCATCTGATAGCCAGACTTGTTGACCAGCAATATCAAAATCAGTCTCAATGTCCCACTGCTTTCGATTGATTGAAGCAATGACAGGAAGATCAACTAACGGGACTCGAAACAATTCCATCAGGTCTAAAGCGAGAGGCGGCGCTTGCGAGCGTGGCCTATGAAAGAACCCGAGCGAAGGATCAAGCCCGACGACCATGATCGCATTCATTACATCTTTCAATAGCAACGCGTATCCAAATGATAGTAGTGCATTACAGCGGTCTTTTGGTGGACGGCGACTTCGACCATCGGGCTTCATCTCTTCACCCGCATCAGGAACGATCAGATCGGGCAGCGCTCGGAAATAATAAGCTCCGATGCTTCCTTCGTAGCCTCGCAAAGAATCGATGCTTGTCGCGCGTAACATTGGCGACAAGAGCTTGCGAATAGCTTTGATAGAACTCTGCATCTCCGAACTTGAGCGTTCAGTTTCACGGCTCGACCTTAAGAGAAAACTCAATTGACCTCTGGCTCTTGCCTCAGCCAACCGAATTGCCAGTTGCAAACATAATTCTGGATCTGTGAAGGCGCGGTATTGGCGAATGCGTCTTTGTACCGATCCGGTCCCCGAGACCCACGCGCCTGAGTAGCGTCCACCAGTTGTGATCCAATGCACACCGATTTCCTGTTGCCCGCACATGCGCAATGCCTGCGTGCTGATCTGTGCGAAGCCGTGTAGAACGATTTGTCCTATCTCACGACTCGGATGCAATTGTGGCGCTTCACCCATCACGGATACTTCCAGACGATCTCCCTTGCGCCCGATGCGAGCGCCTTGAGTGAGCACGTGAAGTGTGCGGCGATCATCATCGGCAGGAAAAAGGTTGAGCTGTCTAACCTCGCGCGCTTCGGGCGGCAGCTCGGATAACATTGAGGCGAGCCGAGCTTCTTCTGGTAAACACACCGGAGCAAGGGAACACTTCACGCACAGACGCTCATTTTCAGTTACTGGCGGACGTTCAATTGTGCTTTGCAAAACCCGCGCTCTTGAGATTGACTGTTTGAGATCGTGCAACGCTTGATCGTCAATCGGAACGCGCACCATCACGTTATCCGCGTGATAACGAACGCGACCTTCGGCAACGTTTTGTCCTGTACTTTCCGAGAGGAGTGCCGCATAAGCGATGACCTGCAACCGATCGCTGGCCCATGCTTCAGGTTTGTTGTCAGGCGTCCGCGCCGAGCGACCTCGCTTGTGTTCGTAAGGAATCAGCATGCCGTCTCGGCGACGAATGCAATCTATCTTTCCGGTTAATCCCCACTTCTCACTCTCCAGGCTTAGGGTTACTCGCTCACCTTCGGTCTCCTCCGGGTCCTGAACAGGCTGCTGCGATTCGGCGCGCTGAGCCCAAGCTGGCTCTGGGTTTGCGTTGGGCTTCGTCGATTTCTTCTTCCTTCGCACCACATCCGGCCGGGAGAGTACGTTGCCTTTTCGCGCGTCATCTTTCTTATCAATCTCAACATGCAACCTGCGACCGGCATACACCCGTTCGTCAGCCACACGCATCTCTTCCACCTCTTCGAGGTAGAATAGCCGCTCGCAATACGCGAGCGCATGCAGAGACATGATGCGCAGTGGTTCAGCCATTGTTTTGAATTTACGTCTTCACATTGAACTCTTTGATTTCGACCCAAGCATCGTCTGGTGGCTTTTCGCATACGTCTGAAAGAATGAAAGGGAAACTCCCTGATCGCGAATTCAATTCGTAATCTGTCCACACTGAAAGATAATGCAGGCGCTCTCCAGTCGGTAATAACCCACCTTTATAAGGAGAAAACCACCGACAGGCTGATGGCGCCCTAGAGACCCCTAACCTTTCGATGAAGAAGTTATTGTCGCCCATGAATGGAAGTCCCCAGTTGTCAATTTTCTCCGGCCGATCGACTCCATCTTCAATGAGTTGTTCGAACTCTGGTTTGGCTGCACATTCGAATCCGATGCAGCCCTCGATCCCGTGCAGGAATTCGCGCACGTACGGACGGATATCAGGCTTCATTCCCTTAGAACGCTCAAACGCCGCTTTCAAGGTCTCGCCTTTTGGAGGTTTTCCTTTTCGCTTCTCGACTCGACCTTCTAATTTCACCCAGTGGAGTTGTTGGTAAGCGCGTCCGCGAGGTGGCAATCTTTTACCGATGACGCCAACAGCAATGCGAGCGCCTAGGTACTCAAGCTTCTTTTCGCGCGCAATTCCAGCCAGCCCAAGCAATAACCCGTAGGCGGCAGAGTGCGTAATGAAGTCAGCCGTTACCGCCATTTCCACACTTTGAAAGAATCGAAACGCGCCAAAAGGCGCTTTGAAGTGAATAAATCGCATTTAGCTCAACGTCCTTCGGGTTGTGATTTTGTGCGGTCAAGTCCGGCATCGCCGACTACACCTTCAATTGCTTCGCGAGCAGTTGCGTAAACGTGGACGGATTTCGCCTCAGGTGCGGGAGAGCCTTCCCTCGTTTGCTCAAATATCGATTTCAGCCAGTCATTGTCTTTGACGATCCTTCCTCCAAAATAAAACTCACTAGGCTCAGGGAATTCACCATTTCTCAAAGCTTCAATCAATTCCCTGTGGCTCTCATCTGGGGCACCATTACGCCGTGGCCTGAACCCATAAATGTCGAACTCTGGTGCGCGACGATGCGTAAGGCGCAACACGATAGAAACGGGTGCGAAGGGATACATGGTACGGGCGTGATTCCCGGCAACGCCGTCAAGCTCGCCGATCGTGCGCAGCAGCAGCGCGACCCAGCGTTTCTTTTCAGTTTTCTCTTCGTCTGAGAGTTCTTCCCAATGCCGCGTCACGTATTTTTCGTCGTCCTTTTTGTCCTTTTCCCAGCCGCGAACGTGACGGAGGTCATTCAAGTTAAGTCCAAACGGATATTGGAAGGCGGTTACGTGAACCTCGCGTTCAATCAATGCAGACTTCCCCGCATTTTGATAAGCACTGTTGGGAGAGGCGACCGGAGATTGATGCATTGTGTAGGTGTTGTAGCTCGGAAATGGATCGAGTGACATGGCGTAATTGACGCGGAGGATCGAATCACCTTGCTTCTCGCCGTTTCGTTTCTGTAGGTCTGCTTTCCGATCTTTGTCGATCATGAGAAAACCGAAAAGAAGATCGTCAGCATATTCGTTCCGGTTTGGAAGGTCCGCGAATTCAACAGTTAGTTGGTCCTTACGTTCCTCTTCGGTTTCTGAATCATCGGTTTGAGTCTTCTTTTGACGCTTCGCAGTCGTCTCTGGATTAATTACCCGCGACCGGTTCAGCTTAATGCCAGATTCGTCCCTGAGCATTTCACGCAAGCGACTCCTTATTGCCTCGGCGCTAACAAGCGTGTGTTGCTCACCATCAGAAACCGTCAGCTTCTGCAGAACCGCTCGATTATTCTGCGTCTCGCCACGGTAATTTGACGCCGGAGCTACGTTAGTCAAGACGCTCCCGAAGATGTTCTTGAACTTCTCTTGGGCAACGCCCATTACGTTACTGGTCATTAGATTTACTCCTTCCGTTATCATCAGATCTATTGTCGCCATTCGTTGACTTCTTGGCGCTGTGTGGCGGAGCGCTCCTTGCCGAGATGGCCATCAGTGTCAACCAACGTCCGCTTTCCCATTGGTTACCTTCGTAGAACGGCCGTAGCATCTCGCGCTCTTGCGGCTCAATGTTGAATCCAGCTTCGAACATTCCAACAAACATTTCAGCGAACCGCCTTTGGTTCGTGGCTCCGCGAAAAGCTACGAATTCTCGGTTCACAATTTTCAGCTTATGCTCGTTGTACTTTTTCAGAGTGTTGTCCTCGTCCCCGCTCAATGAGCTACCGTCAGACAGCGCTCTTTTCTTGCCGAATAGTTTCTTCATTTCCTCCTTCTCCGGAGGGGTCTGACCCCTGGAATAGACGAGCCAGTCCAAGTATTTTCCAACGAGGTCATCAATGATTATTGGAATCGCGACCTCTACAATCTTGGTTTCGTCTGCCATGTCGTCCTCCATCTCTCGAAAATAGGCGAAATCTGTCGCCAGATCCCTGGCGAGTTCTTCACCTTTAGGTCTCCATTCATAAGAGCCGCCCTTCGCGTTCTTAACAGGTACGAACAACTCAAGCTTCCATTCGTCGATCAACCTGTCAAAGCCGTGGTGCCAGGGCCGGTTCGAAATCAAGTTCTGTATCCGCAGCGCCCGATACGGCGGCGAGTTAAGGCCTCGCCTGATCAGTTTCGAATACGCTTGAAGCCTATCTTCTGAATAAGTTTCTTCAGAGACTTCTCTAACCTCCGGTTGCTTCGTCGGTCGAAGATAACCGAAAACAGTCGCACCTCTTACGCTCTGCACAAATTCGTTGAAAATCTCCTCGGTGATCGCCTGTCCATGTGCTAGACGCGGAGCCACGTAAAAAGCGAGCGCCGCTTCTAGGGCCGTGTTAATAACAGGCGATAAGAAGTTGCGCGTGAAGGAACGGTCGATGTGATTCAAAAATTTCTTAACGTGTGAAACATCGGGCACTACAATCACGGGCGGCAACCGATCATCAACGAGTTGCTTCGTCTTGCGATCGTATTTTAAGAATGTCGTGCTAAAGAATGATGACGCGAGCGGCCAAAAGTGCAACAGAAGAGTTTGCTTTGCGACCTCGCATAGTCTCGTACCTTTGAGGTCGTACTTGACACTGTTCGGACGCGTTGACTTCTGAATATCTATCGGTTGATTTTCCATGAGTGCTTGCCACAACGTGTATGCATTCTCATCGACGGCTGGGTTGCGGGAAGTGGCACGAGTGTTTTCAGGCGCTTTAAAGAAACGCTGATTCTCTTGGTAAATCTGAAAAAAGGACTGGTAATACATGCTCCTAATGTGATCCTGCCGTTTTGCAAGGTCAGCGGCACCAAGTACTTCAAAATAGCGAAGTCGGGGATACGTTGTTGTTTTCACTTGAGGCGCCGCCTTACTCGCTTCCCCCTGCCGGCTCTTCTTTGGCTGAAGTTCTCTTGTTACCTTCACGCCGAGGTAGCGTTCCTGCAGCAGCGCTCGTAAATCAAGCAAGTTGAGAGTCACCTCGATTGCCCTTCCGTTTTCGATCCACTCAACCTTGGGGCGGACGGCAGCGTTGGCTTTTTCCATTGCTTTGATTTGCAGAGCCAGTCCAGCCATGCCAGCGCGATGTAACGCGTTGTATTGCGGCTCTATAGGATCGTAGGTGATTCGCCGACTTTCCGTCTGGCCTGGCTCACCGGTACCGTTTTGTTTTTTCTTTCTCGTAGACATTACTTCTTTGAAAGCCCAAAGGTTTTGCCGTACTCGTACTGATCAGATTTCGTAATTGTCGGCACGACTCTCACCCACGTGCTTGGCATGTTCTCCGTATATCTCACAGGTGCCTGAATCAATATTCCTGCGACGCTCTCGCGTAGTCGTTTGCGACGAAAAAATTCATCTTTCATGTTTTCTAGAACTGCTGGCACAGAGAACTCGTCGGTCTCGCGAAAATCATTCTCGCTCGTGGAAACCCAATCTGGTTTCGTGAACTTGCAAAGCTTGTTCGGTTCATCAACCTTGCCGATATCTTTCAAAATGTCGGCTAATTTCCTCTGCGACATCACAACACTGATGTCGGCGGTGGCGGCTAGTTTCGTCATCAGCTCCTCACCTGTCTGGAAAAGTTCCGGACGGTAGGGATTGTGCGACACTCGGCCATGCTTAGACGGCGGGTTATAAACGAACACTTGGCCGGGCCCGTCTTCACGCCCTTTTTCCTGTCGGTTGCACCGTCCCATGCGTTGAATCAGTGAGGTTGCAGGAGCGAGCTCCGTAATCAAAATGTCTGCATCTAGATCCAAGCTCATCTCACAGACTTGCGTGGTTACGGCGATAGCGCCACATTTGTTTTCAGGTTGGAGTTTCTCAACAATCGCATCGTGTATGTTTCGCCGATCTTCGTAAACGAAACGGCTGTGATAACAATAAACACCGGTTTGCTCTAAAGAGCGGGCGATTCCAATGCATCGGTCAACCGTATTCACAACCCAGAGCACCTTCTGATCGCGGCTCATGTTGAGAGCCTTTTGCAAAAAGGATTCTGGACAGAAAGTGTCCTTGGACGTTTCCCACGCGCTGCGATCGTACTGAATCTCATAGCGGTCGAGGATCATCGCGTCTCTGAGGTCTGTCAGCTTTTCTGCAAGATCCTCATCTTTAGGACAAAACCTGTCCTCGGAAATTGTGCTGCTCAACCGATGGCGTCGTTCTTCAGGTATTGAGGCCGACATTAACAGAACGGGCACATCGAATCTTTCTAAGAACTCAACAAGCGCGGCAAACATTCCGTAGTCGAAACTATGGACTTCATCAATGACAACAATGCCGCGCGTTAGCGCGGGTAATAGACAGAGCGACGCGTAGCCGTTTTGCATGAAGCTCAGGAACGCGTCAACAGTGGCAACACAGATCGAACGATCCCAGTGTCCCAATGCAAACAGCTCCTTATCTATCGTGTAGTCATTTCGTTGACGGTCGTCCTGTTCGTCATCCGGGTTTTCGAACATGCCTTCAAGATCGAACTCAGCGCGGCTCGTAATCAAAGTAGCCTTCGAATCGTGTGAGGCATAGTCCTTGAATCCTTGAGCGGCCGTATTCGTCGTCGGGTAGAGAAACAGAACCTTGCGATTTTGCCCAAGGCTTTCAATTTGTTTTTGCGCCCATAAATAGCCCGCATACGTTTTCCCTGAACCGCAGGACGAAACAAGCGCAGCCCGCTCGGGCAGCTTTGCGGTTTCCGTTTGGATCTGTCGTTCCTTGAACGTGTAATTCTCTTGACCCTTCCGTTTTCGCATGCGCGCTTCGAGAGTGATTTTGTATTTCGTCTTTAGCTGCTCCAGGTCATTCACGCTAGCGCAGACATTTAAACTACTTTCGATCCACTCATCCAAGGATAGTCCCTTTCGCCTCATCGCAGAGGCCGCGGCATCGGCTGCAATTAATACGGACTTAACGGCCATCCATTGGCGCATTCTTGACCACTTTTCTTTTTCGATCTCGCTTTCAAGTTCATCGACCAGATTGGTGAACTCAGCTACAAGCCGCTTCGCGTGTTTATGAAGTTGTTCAGCTTTCTGGGTTTTACTAGAGAAGCTCCAATCAGTTGGCACTTCAAAACATCGTGGGACCAAAAGGAACTCGCGCGAAAGGTGATCGAGCCACTCATGAAATTGACAGTGTTGCGAATACACAGTGACCTTGTCCGCTAAAGCTCCGGCCATCTTCTGGGCAAGGCCGACAAAACGCGGGTCCATGTTCTCTCGAAGTGCGGTTTTTAAGTGGTAGCCGGAAACTACCAAACGAGCAATCTGATAATCCGGCTTCACAATTTCTTCGCCCTTATCATTGGAAGTGAGCCACTCTCTCATGGGTCCGTAGCTCATTATGAGCGCGGATAGATGTTCGTGTCGGATTGCCTGCTTTCCTCGCTTCCAAATCATTGCGTTGAAGCCATCATTCGCTTTGCCAATATCATGAAAGAACGCCGCGAGCTTCACAGTGGCGTTGACTTGGGCTATTTCGCCTTCGGATAGTTTGAAGAACTTTTGCAAATCATGCTTTAGTAACTCGACAATCTTATTGGCCGCAGCAACAACATCCAGCGTGTGCCTTACCAGCAAACAGCCTTCTTGGAGCTTGCCGCTCTCGTCGTACCTCGGCGACTTCGCCAGCAAGTTACGAGGCTCATCAGTGTTGTGATGGCGGGTCTGTCTCACTGGCCATTCGCAGCGCGATGATGGTTGCTGATTGGAAAGAAAATGCCACAGCCCATTATCCGCCGGCCTCCGATTCCATGACGCTGCAAACAAAGCGAGTCATTGTCGCTTAGATTATGGGCCACGACCGAGAAACCGACGATAGACTTGCCTTTGATATTGATAATGCGGCGACGAAATCGACCTTCGGCATCGCGAGGCAGTTCAAGGTCGGCCTTGATTTCAAGAGAATCAAGCTGACGACGAGCCGCATCGAGAAACGGTTCAGGCTCAATGAATTTCTTTATGGTCACAATCCTTGCGTACACCGATGTCGCTGGCGCCAAGGGTCGCGCTAAGATAGGAGAGCCAACGCGCAATTCTTGCCCACCAACCTCCAGCAATTGTCCGGCTATGGGAAGAACTTCGCCGTACTTATCAGCAGGAAGACGCATGTACAGCCGCGCGCTCGGCGGTAAGCGAATCAATCCCTTACCAAGTGGAGCGCCACTGATTAATTCGATGCTCAACCATGCAGCCTTGTGTAACGTTGGTACGCGTCGCGCGATCGCTGCGTACAAGGCATATCCGTGATCGGCAGGCAAGTGACGACCAGCAATCGCGAAAGCCACTTCAATTGGCGGTAACTGATCTAACATAGTCTTCGTTTCCCATTCGCTCAACACTATTCGAAAAGCTGTCTTCATCGATCTCAATAGGATTAAAGAGTCCGCAGCCCATTGCGCGGCGACTGAAGATGCTTTGCCACTTAATAGAACCATCTTCGGGAGCGATCACTTTCACTGCTCCGGCCTGAAGAAGGAGGGAGTCGTCATCATTCAAGTCATGCACGGCGACGGAAAAGCCGACGACGGACTTGCCGTGGATCGTAACTATGCGTCGGCGATAGCGGCCTTGTTCGTCGCGCGGAAGTTCGACGCGGCCTTGCACACCGAATGAATCAAGCTTGCGCTTTACTGATTCGAGAAACGGCTCGACTTCAGTAAACTTTTTGATTGTCACAACGCGTGCGTAGAGCGAAGGTGCTGGTTCGAACGGGCGCGCAACGGGAAGACCAAGACGAATCTGGTGACCACCGATCTCAAGCCGTTTTCCCGCAAGTGCCAGCACATCGCGGTAGTGATCCGCCGGAATCCGCAGATGCAAACTTGCGCCGCGATCGGGAAGAGCAATTAATCCGCGACCGGAAGGAACGCCGCTAATCAGTTCAACCCCCAGCCAATCGACGGCGTGCAATGACGGAGTAGATCTCGAAATCGCGGAGTAAACAAGGTAGCCGTGATCCGCCGGTAATTCTCTTCCAATTAGTGAAAAACTCACTTTGGCGCACGGAGACTGATTTGCGCGAGAGACTTGTTGTTGTGCTGCGGCTATCAATCGACCGGAACCTCCTCAGCTAAGTGAGCAACTCAAGGACGGGTCGGCTCGGGCTCGGCCTCAAAAATGTAGGCGAGAGTCTACAGGTGATTAAAGTTAATTTCCAATTTTTGTTCGTTGCTCGCGCGACGATTCATGAGACTATGAATAAAGGTTTTCTCACCTGTTACGCAGTTTTGGTGATGGCCAAGCACCCCTCGATTTAGCTGACTTTTCGAACAGTTTCAGCTTATTTGCTGTCTGAGATCTCGCGCTGTTTCGATCGTCAGTGACTCAAGAGTGACACAAGAGGAATTTGCGAGATTTCGTTGTGCTCGTAAACTATTTATTCTATTGAGGTTTTTGGAGGCGGCGATCGGAATCGAACCGATGAATAAAGGTTTTGCAGACCTCTGCCTTACCACTTGGCTACGCCGCCACCTGCAAGGATAAACGATGAAAGGCGGAATGATGAAGGGTTCCCAGTCTTCAGTTTGCAGTTTTCAGCCCAACCGCGATTTAACGGCTGCAACACTGAAAACCGAAAACTGAAAACTGATTCTTCATCCTTCCGCCTTGCTCATTGAACTCTGGAGCGGGAGACGAGACTTGAACTCGCGACCCTCGCCTTGGCAAGGCGATGCTCTACCACTGAGCTACTCCCGCTTCGGAGATTTCGATTCTAACTATTCAGTTTTGCTTGTCAAGGCAAGGTGCAGAAGCCCGACAGTCAGGGAGGCTCGTAAACAAACACGCCACTGCTGACGTGCGGGCTTCTGATAAATTGCTTTCCGATTATTGTAGCGGCAGCGGTGTCGCCAGGACTCCGGCGATAAATTCGTTCAGGCCGGCGTCAGAATTGTTGTGACGAAACTTATAAAACGTCGTCAGTTGTTTCATCCACTCTGCCTTGCTCGCCTGATGCTTCGGATCGCTTCCGGCCAGGGCCACACCTCGAGCGTAAGCGTCGATGATCCGATCAATTACCTTGTTGAGATTTTCAAGGGCCAGCTTGCTCTCGGGCGTCTCTGGCTGATTAGCGAACCTCTTGCTGTAATCAGTTGACAGCTTTTGATAAGGGCCCTTTTCATAAGCGAACGCCAAATAATAATAATTGAATGGCGACTTTTTAAGATCACTTTCATACTGCACGGCCCTGATCAGATCGGCGATCGCTTCTTCCGGCCGGCTTTTCAATTCCACAAAACCTATAGCGTAGTGCAGCGACGCCAACACGTCGTCTTTATTTTGAAATGGTTTCCATTCGTCGGGCGTTCTGCCGGATTCAATCAGTTGAATCGCCCGGCGCGCATAGCGGATTGAATCAGCATTGAAGGTTTCATTCTTCGCGGTCGTCGTCGCCAGATAACCGCCATAGCCCAGCGCTATTAGCGCTTTAACATTCTCCGGGTCCTCAGCGAGCACTTGTTTTGCCAGGCCGTACCCTTCGGCGAAATCCTTCTTTGCGTAAATCGCCTCTGGCAATCTCTGCGCCCGGTCGTCCCGTTCATAGGCGGCCATCCAATCCTTCAAGTAATGCGTGTAGTCATCGTTCTCTTTACCGTATCGCCGCATATATTCCCTGGCCGCTTCGTATGCGAGCGCCGGATTCGGCAGACGATTGTCGACGAATCGTTTGTAAACCGCCACTTTGACTTCGTCATCGGTTTCTTGAATCGCACTCGCCGGCCTGACCTGCGCCTGCAAGCGCGACGAGAAAGAAAACACCAAAGCCAAACCGAAAAATAATGCCAGTGCCGAACGATGTTTCATCTATCGAGATTTCCTCCCATGAGTAATTCGCGCTGTTAGATGCTGAAAACTACGATTGCGTTTAATCAGCTTTTGATTCTAGCAGAGAGTTGGACGGGTATAGAATTCGGTTAATAGCCCGAGAGCATCTTCAGGCGGACACGGAGGTGCGAGTTTCGAGGGATTCGGGCAGATCAACAATTTCCCAGGCTGCCCGATTCTTGAGCAGGGAAGACGTCAGCGTCGCGTGCAGCAGATGGCCGGTGCGTTCCGCCTTTACAACGCCGAGAATCGGCATGCCCAGCAACGCGAGATCTCCGACGATATCCAGAATCTTGTGTCGCACAAATTCGTCGGGAAAACGCAGACCATTTTCGTTAAGCATACCGTCCTTGGTCAGCACTATGGCATTGTCGAGCGACCCGCCGCGGATCAAACTGGCGCGCCGCAAAGCCTCGACTTCCTCAACGAAGCCGAAGGTGCGCGCGGAAGCGATGTCGCGCGCGAACGAGCCGTTATCCAAAGTCACCCGGCGATGTTGCGTGCCGATGAGCGGGTGTTTGAAATCGATGAGGCAATCGATCTCGTAAGCGTCGGCAGGCTCGACACTGATTCGCCGCGCCCCCATTTCGACGCTCACCTTTTCACGCACCATCAAAGCTCGCCGCGCCAAAGGTTGTTCGGTGAGGCCGGCAGCTTCGATCATCTCGGCAAATGCTTCGGCCGAGCCATCCATGATCGGGACCTCGAGATTATCGACTTCGATATACGCGTTATCGACGCCGCATCCACGCAACGCCGAGAGCAGATGCTCAACCGTCGAAAGCATCACACCCGTGCGCATCAGAGTGGTCGCGTAACTGCAATGCGCGACCGATTCAACCGTTGCCGGAATCTCGAAACCACCGAGATCGATGCGGCGAAATACGTAGCCCGTGTCCGGCGGCGCCGGCAAGAGTCGAATCGTGACGGGAACTGCGGTGTGCAGACCGATGCCGGTTGTTTCGGCCGCCCCTGACAGTGTGGTTTGTTTATTCAAAGGGAAACTTGGCCTCGGTGACTCATTTTAGCTGAGCAACGATTATGCCGTTGCTGATCGGTTGCATTTTTCATCCGCGCTTCCTTCGAGCTGTCGCCCCGAAGCAACGGGTCCAAATGAAAGCGCAGCTATTTCGCCACACGCTGCGCGCAACAGCGAGGGGCGGTAGTGGCCGAATTTGGTTTTGCGCCTTTCGACCCTCTTCGCGCCTTTGCGATAATTTGTTCCTAACTAACTTTTGGTTTCACGCCAAGGCGCAAAACAAAAACTGAAGGCGCTAAGGAGAAAGAAAATAGGCCGCTACCCGATGGGGCAACCTCGTTGACACACCGAATACGCACTCTTATGATCGATTCATAATGCCGCTAATGAAATCTTCCGCCGGCGCGCAGCCGGCTGAGCGAGTCTTTCTCATCGACTCGATGTCTCATATCTTTCGCGCGTTTTATGCTCCGCTGGCCAATCGCGCGGCGCCGCTCGCCAATTCCAAAGGCCAGGTGACTCAGGCGGTTTTCATCTTCACGAACATGCTGCGAAAACTTTTGCAGGAAGAGAAGCCGAAGTATCTGGCGGCGATATTTGAATCACGCGAAAAGACTTTTCGCCACGAAACCTTTGCAGATTACAAAGCGAACCGGCTCGAGATGCCGGACGATTTGGCGTCGCAACTTCCTTACATCATGCGCCTGTGCGAAGCGTATAACGTGCCGCTGATTAGCTCGCCCGGCTTCGAAGCTGACGACGTCATCGGCACGCTGGCCCTGAAAGCAGCCGCGCGCGGATTGCAAGCAGTGATCGTTTCCAACGACAAAGACATGTGCCAGCTCGTCCGCGATCCCTGGATCGTCTGCATGCGGCAGAATTCGCAGGTCATTAAACGAAAAGAGCCCGTGCCGCCAATCGAATGGTGCGACGAAGCCTGGGTCGAAAAAAAGTTTGGGGTGCCGGCAAACAAGCTCGTCGATCTGCTCGGGTTGATGGGCGATTCAATCGATAATATTCCCGGCGCGCCGGGCGTAGGCCCGAAAGGCGCCGTGCAGATCATCCAGCAGTGTGAGTCGATCGAGAATGCGCTCGCGCACTGGGAGGAAATTAAGAACAAGAGATACCGCGAATCGCTGCGCGATAATGCTGAACTGATTCGCAAGTCGCGCGAGCTGGCGCAGATCAGGACGGACGTTGAAATCGAACTCGATCTTGATCAACTTCAGGTCCGCTCTCCGGATCGCGCGGCCGCACATGAACTGTTTCGCGAACTGGAATTTCAAAATCTGACGAATGAGTTTGCGGACGCGGCGACGGTGCAAGTCGGCGCCAAACGACGATATTCCGTTGTCCGCAATAAGGCCGGCCTGGATAAGTTGATCGAGAATTTGTGGAAAGCAGAGCACCTCGGCCTGGCCATCGCCAACTCGTCGCTCCCCGGCGCGGGACAGCAACAGAGCCCGCGCGACGAACACGGCGCTCGCGGCCTTGCCTTTTCCGCTAAAGCCGGTGAAGCGGCATTCGTGGATCTCGAGGCTTTTGCTGAGGGAAAGGATGCGGCCGTTGAGACTTTGCGCGAGCTGCTGACCAACGGACTCCTGGAAAAGTCGGTCCACGATCTAAAACGCGCCACGGCCCTGCTGGCGCCGTTTGGTATTCAGTTGGCAGGCGTGACCGACGATACCTTGTTGGCGGCCTACTTACTCGATCCCGGCCGCAGCAAATATGAATTAATCGATCTCGCACGCGAGGCGGTCAGTGTGGAAGGTGGCGGGCCGCCATACGACGGTTGGAACGAAACTGCATGGCAAGCAGTTGAAGCTGCCGACCTGACCGCGCGAGTCGCGCCGGTTTTGCGCCAGCGCATAGACGAAAAGGACCTCAGCGCGATCTATCGCGAGATCGAAATACCTCTGGCGCCTCTGCTTTTTCGCATCGAAGGCGCCGGCCTTTGCGTCGACCCGGAAGTGCTGGCCGATTTATCAAGGCATCTTGGCGAAGAGTTGGCGAAACTCACCGAACGAATCTGCAAGCTGGCCGGTCGGGAATTCAACATCAATTCGCCAAAGCAGGTGGCCGAATGTTTCGAAACGCTGAACATCGTCTCGGGGCGAAAGACTTCGACCGGACGAGTATCAACCAGCAAAGCTGTGCTTGAAGAGTTGGCGCAGACTTACGAGCTGCCGCGATTAATCATCGAGTATCGCGAGCTGGACAAATTGAAAAGTGTTTATACCGACGCTTTGCCGCATCAGATCGCCGCGGACGGGCGCATTCACGGCCAATTGAATCAAACCGTGGCCGCGACCGGCCGTCTTTCGTCGAGCGATCCGAACCTGCAAAATATTCCGATACGCACCGAACTTGGCCGCCGCATTCGCCGCGCGTTCGTCGCGCAAAAAGGAAACAAACTGATCTCAGCCGACTATTCTCAGCTCGAACTGCGTCTGCTCGCGCACATCACGCGCGACGAAGTCATGCTCGACGCATTCCAGAAAGGCGAAGACATTCACGCGCGCACCGCGCGCCTGGTATTCAACGCTAAGAGTGATGAAGAGCTGAAAGAAGCCCGGCGCTTTGCGAAAATCGTCAACTTCGCAATCGCTTACGCCATCGAGCCCTGGGGTTTGTCGCAGCGTGTAGGCATCACGCGCCAGGAAGCGCGCAAAGTGATCGACGATTACTATGCAACCTACAAAGGCGTGCGGCGTTACATGGAGGAAGTTCCGGTGCGCGCGCGCGAACACGGTTACGTGCGATCACTTTACGGGCGCATTCGCCCGCTGCCGGGAATAAACGATCGCAATGCAAACATTCGCAAAGCCGCCGAACGCGAAGCGATCAATATGCCGATCCAGGGCACGGCCAGCGACATCGTGAAAATGGCCATGCTCCGCGCTGATGAAGCGTTTCGCCGCGAGGGACTGAATGCCAAAATGCTGATGCAAGTTCATGATGAATTGCTGGTCGAGTGTCCGGCAAATGAAGCTGATAAGGTTTCCTGTACTCTGAAGCGCGAAATGGAAACGGCGGTCGAACTCGACGTCCCGCTGGTTGCCGAAGCGGGCGTGGGTGACAATTGGATGGACGCGAAGCACTAAATTGAATTCGCGAATTGCAGATTGCAAATTGCAAATGGAAAACTGAGAGGTGCGATGAGGCAGACGTTGAAGTCATTCATGCTGGCGCCGATTAACCTACAATTTGCATTTTGCAATTCTCAAGTTTCAATTCGACAGACAAGCGGAAGAAGTTCTCCGTTGAAACGACGATCTAATGGCCTCTGACCTCAAAGCTAGTCCAGCATCAGACGGTGAAGTTGTCTATCGCCGGGTCGCCGTCGAGCCGCCATCTATGCCTCGGCCGCGAGAGCCGCGCATTGATCCCACGTTAATGCCGCTGTTGGTGGGTTGCGCACTGCTACTGCTTTTCGTAATTGTGCTTGGGAATCTCAGCGTGCGCCGGGTCGAGGACACGAGTAGCGAAGTACTTGAACTTGAGCAGCAACATCTGGCGCGCTCAACCCTGCTCTTGCAGCTTCGCTTTGCTCTTACGCGGCTCGATAACGAAGCTCGGAATCGCATGGCGGCCGAAGCCAGACACGAACTGCGCCCGCCCTTTGATTTAAGACTGAGCACGGCGCGCAATGACCTGTCAGCATTAATTCCGACACTCGATCATGCTCCCCTCTCCGAAATGCCGAAATGGAGCGCATTTCGTGATGACCTGCAGTCTTATCTCGAGATCACTCGGGACGCCAGTGATTATTCGCTTCATGGTTTTGAAAGTTTTCAACGCGTCGATAACGAGTTGGAGGAAATCTTTCGCGAGTCGTCGCTCGAGCAGCAGCAAATCTATCAGCGGAGCAGTGCGATGCAAAAAGCAGCGGCGCGTTCAATTCGGCTCTGGAGCGTCATCGCCATCCTCGCCGGGTTATTTGTAACTGCCGGCACTATCTGGGAGGCACAGCGGCGTTTTCGACAAACTCGTCGCAGCATGGACGAGGCGCGTCGCGAACGTGAGTTCAGCAATCAAATGATGCAGGGCATGGTGAGCGCCATCGCAGCCATCGATCGCCACGATCGGATTCGCAGCGCCAACGCAACTTTCTTTCAACTGTTTCCCGGCGCCAGCATCGGCGCTTCAATTCACGACAAGGTCGGCGAGGTTGAGGCGGTGCGGGCGCTGGAGGCCGCGACGGCCTCGCATGTAACAAAGTCTACTTATCGCGGACGATGGAACTTGAATCAAAACGAACATCTTGGAACTTACGACGTCTATTCGTCGCCGTTGGAAATTGATGGAGAACACGGCCAACTGCTGACGTTGGTTGATGTTACGGAGGCGACCGCGGCTGAGGCGGCCCTGCGTCGATCAGAGGCCCTGGCTGCGGTGGGCGAGGCGGCGGCCCAACTCGCACATGAGATCAAGAACCCGCTGGGCAGCATTCGTCTCGGAGTTGCCATGCTGCGCGACAATGAACCGAATGAAGATTCGTTGAGAACGATCGCTCTGGTCGAACGCGGGATTCATCATCTGAACAAATTGGTGGTGAATGTGACTCAATTCTCGCGCCAGCGACCGCTTGAGCGATCGGAAGGAGACCTTCATGAATTGATCAATTCAAGCATTGAATTAGTTGCCGATCGTATTCAGGAGAAACAAACGCCCATCGAGAGGAATTATGGCGCGGAAACAATTGAGGGTCATTGGGACGTCGACCAGCTTCGGGAAGTGTTCGTAAACATTCTGGCGAACGCCGTCGATGCCAGCGCGGAACAGTCGCCTGTTAAGATTTCAACTGAATTGATTGAGGCTGGCTCGGGCACGTCTCTAAATGCCGAGGCTTTGATGTCACTGGGAAGCGCAGCTTCTGTTAAAGAGCCTTCGAATCTCAGAGCCCGGATTGTAGTGACCGATTATGGAAAGGGAATTGACGAGCAAACGCGCGCCCGTATTTTCGAGCCGTTTTTTACTACCAAGAAACGCGGCACCGGCCTTGGCCTGGCGATTGTCAAACAAATTGTCGAAGCGCATGAGGGCGCCATCTCGGTCGAGAGCGAAGCCGGGAAGGGAACGAGGTTCACCATAGAACTGCCGCTGTCCGGGGCCTCCCCACCGGCGGCCGCTTAGCTCGCGTTCCAAGCTCGCGGCAGTCCTAATTTCAGCTTTTCTCTGCCTGGACGCCGGGAGCGCAGAGGGCGCGCAGAGAAATTTCGAATACGACACGGCCAGACTCGCTTTTTACTGGCGTCGGACCATCACATTCGTGTACAGTTGTTTTGCGCAAATCTCACCGGCCTCTTCCACGATGGCCGCCTTGATGCTGAGCCCCAATTAGACCTTGATCTCAGGAGCATAGCGATGAAACGCTGTCCGCAGTGCGATTTTCTATATGAAGACGAGCAGAATTTCTGCGACATGGACGGGAAGGAACTCGCCTTTGACGCCGAATCATTTCCCCAACCACAGCGCACGGCGATAGCATCGGCGGCCCTTCCGGCAAAATCACATTCCAGCAGGTTCGTGGTGGCAATGATGGCCGCCATCGTCGTCGCCGCGATTTCATTTGTGGCGTACTACGCGTCGTCGCGTCTGCTCAATCCGAGAATTGAAGAAGTTCCGCCCTCCGCTTCCGAAAACCAGCAAATCGAATCCTCTACCCCGCAGTCGACGCCCGATTCGATGCCCGCGACTCCGACTGAGACGCCCGCACCGGCTAAGCTTTCAACCTCTCAGCCGCCAGCCAATGCAAAGACGATCGTCAGTTCAAGCACGAACGCCAAATCCGCGGCACCCTCGTCTCCAAGATCAGTACCGGATCGCGATGAAAGAAAAATCGTCGCAGAAAAATCGGGTCAAAAGCCGGCAGCCGTGGAAGCCAAAAAGGATTCTCGAATTGGATCGATTTTGAAAAAGACCGGACGCATGTTGAAGAAGCCGTTCAAACTCTAAGGAAGAATTCGCCCAACGCTCTCTTTCGGCGCGACGTTCATCGTTTTGAATCGTGAAAGGCGCACCAAGCCTGGCGCTGCCCCTTTTGGTTTCGACAGAAACTTGCGCTGTGTGTAATGGATTGAAACTTTCGCATCTTTGCGCGCTTGAGAAAAGTATGCGGCGAGCTGCGCGGCCTCAATAATTGTGCGCTGGGGGATCTCTTTGCGCGTCGGATTGCGTACGACCACGTGCGAGCCGGGATAGTCACCGGCATGCAGCCATAGATCATTCGGGCGAGCAATTTTAAAGGTCAGATGATCGTTGTCGCGCGAAGTGCGCCCGACAAGAATTTCACAACCGTCGGACGAGAGGTAGTTTCTTACGCCCGAAATTTTTTCTTTCGGCTTTTGCTTTTCGGGCTTAACTGGCCCAGGCTTGTCTCTGCGTGTGATCTGGTTGAGGGCGACCGCGTCGCGTTCGGTAATAATCTGCTCCAATTGCGCTCGTTTTTCCTGCAGGGCGATCAATTCCAGCTCAATCGCCGCGATCCTGTTCTCGATCTTTGGCACGGCACGCTTCGATCGAGAATAAGAGTCAAAACGTCGCTCAGCCTCAGCTGGCAACGAAGAGTGTTCATCGATTTCAATTTCGATCGCTGGCGCATCATCGGCAAAATAATCGACTAACTTTACTTTTGATCCGTCACGCTCGGCCGTAGTCAAGTTCGCGAGAAGCAGATCGCCGATGCGCTTTTGTTGCTCGGCGTCGGCGTGCTGGGCCAAATCAAGGCGTAGTCTTTTTAAAAGAGTCCGGTTGCGAGAGATTTCCTTACGCAGGCAGCCGCGAGCTGCGGCGGCTTCGTCGTCGAATGCTTTTTCAGCCGCCAGCGCCTGGTAATATGCGTCCGCAGCCGCGGAGAGTGAACTGAATTTACCACTTTGAAAAGAGTTCAGAACACTAGCGGCGTCGCTAACAATCTGCTGATTGCCGCCCTCTCTAACGCTCGAACTTCTGATACGCCTGGAGTTCACACTCATTGCTCGGCCAGTGGCGGGGCCACGCGATCTCGATCCGCGGGCGATTGGCGGCTGATAAGTCTCGCCAGGGTTTTGTCCGATTCCGCGAGCCGTCCGCAGCAGTCCAATGATCTTGTCGCTCTCGTTAAGTAAGAACAGGTTGGCGGTCCGACCTGTGAGTTGCGCCACGAGGGTCCGAGTCGAGCTCTCGCCCAACACGTCGTGCCCCGCAAAAGAAAATCGAACCACTCGATCTTCACGATCTTTCTCGACAGATACCAGCTTTGTGTCGCTGAGCTCTTTCCTGAGCATCAGCGCAAAACGCGTTTGTGGGGTCAACTGTTTCTCAAGATCTCGCGGTCGACGGTTGATTAAGTAAAGACGTGGCAGATTTGGCTCAAGGCCCACAAACAGATAGCGCGAGTCGCGTAGATGGAAGTCGATCGCCAGAGACAGGGGAGTCAACTGAAATAATTTGCCGGGCGTGCGTCCTGTCAGAACTGGCGTCAGCTCCTCGACGATTGCTTTAAGGGTTTGTTGGTCCACCGGAAGAGACGTTCGCACAGTGGCGGCCAAAAACAAAAAGGCGAAAGCCCTGGCTTCGCCCTTTTGCAGCCTGAAAATTCAAAAGAAGGTTCAGTCGCGAATCACTACGGTCTTTGAAAAACGATCGGGGAGCGTGCGTCTGTCGCCATCGATTAACGCATAAGCCGTCCCGAGACCCAGAGTCGCAATCGACAACAAGCACGAAAAGGCGCGCAAGATGGATTGCCCTCCGGTTGGCAATAAGCCCGTGCGGACATCGATAGCGCGAATCGATAGCAATCGCATACCCCAGGTCTGCCCGCTGAAGGCGGTCAGAAGCGTCAAATAGAGCATCATCACAGTTACAGTGGCGCCGATCATCAAACCCTGGATGCGCGGGTCATTCCAGTTGCCATCGGCCAATTCAATTCCGGCCGCGAACGGCGCGGTCAACATGACAATGAAGAGTAGATCGAAAAAAGCCGATACGATTCGAATCCCAAATCCGGCGCGACTGGTCCGCGCGTCGACCGTGCCTGCAGTTTGGAAATGGCTTTCCAAATAATTGAGTACAACATTCTCAATATCCTGAGTTAGCGGAACCGGCTTCGTCTCCTGGTCCTCTTTGAGAGTATTCGACGCGACGGCGACCAGCCTGGTCTTTCTCAAGGTGCGCTTTTTCTTTTCGGCTGGTTCCATTTCAGATGCTTGCGCTTGTTGTGTCTCCGAAACTTCCACCGGTTCATTTAGGTTCGGAGCAAGGCTCTTCGGTTCAAGCCTTGCCGCAGCGGCCGGCGCGACGCGACGTTGGGCCGGAGTGTTTTGCGTCGACGCCGATGCTTGAAGCGACGCGGCGATATCCACTTTTCGTGCTCGTTCAACTCGTCGCAGTGCGTTCTCTACGATCTGATTTAATGCTGGGGTTGGGAGTTGGGGAACGAGTTCGAGCTGCGAGGCAACCGAATCGGAACGCGGTTGCGGGTCACGAATTGCGATGGGCGCATCAGCGGCCTCTCGCGCTCGACGTTCCTGCACCGCGCGCACACGACGGCTCAGTTCCTTGCGCCAGGGCGGTTCAGATCTTCGCGTGGCTCCCGGAAACTCAATCAGGATGGATTTTTGCGCCAGCGGTTCTTTCGAGTTCGAATTATCGGATTCGCATGCGTCGGAGTTGGGAGGAAGAAGTGATTCGCTGTCGCCGGTCAAAGTCGATAAGCCCGACACGTCGGGGGATTCCGTTTCAGGGCCACACTGCATAACAAAGCCTCCGTCGTCCAAAGTCACTTGGGGGGCTCGGGCAAACGGTCGTACAGGGAACCGACTCCGTTCCGCAGTCGGGCCGGATAGTATCAGAATTTACTTTAACTCGTCAACGAGAAAATATAGCAAGGCTTGGGGTTGCCTCGAGCTGCCAGAGTACGAAAGCAGGCTTGATTTAGAGTGGCTGGCGCCCGGCGAACCCAGCCTCAAGATCATGCCACCATTCCAGTTGATTGCCTTCGTCTGCTTTCCAGCAGAGGAGAACGACCCGGCCGTCGCGCATTGAAGGAAAATCAATCAAGCCACGCGAGTAGTCCTTCAATTGCACGCCCAGACTTTCCAGTTCGCCCACACAGAGCGAAAGCTGAATCACGAGCCGCGCGTACCGCGCTCCATCTTCCATTCCACCGCCGCCGAACTTGGCCCCTTCCGCGGCTTCTTTTGCCGCCTGCTGGTGTGAAATCAAACGTCGATGCGCGCGCTGGATTGACTTTACGATTGGTCTAACACTCGGTAAGAGCGAGTTTGCCTCGTCAACAGTAAAAATTTTCATTTCCGAAATCGATTCTCGATACCAACAAAAAGCGTAATCTGATTTATTTATTGATCGTCTGTGATCCGGATGAAATCGTGCGATGGACCCGACTCGTCAAACTCCTCGGCACTGGCTTCGATTATCGATCCGATAGGTGGATGAAACGGATGGTCATCCATGGGAATCGCGGTCACCGAGGTTGCCGGTGGCTGGATAAAATCCGCTGAGGGCGACGGTATTGACATCTCGCGATCCTCACAACGAACACCATGCGCCGAATCTTTTCGGACTCGGTCCGCTATCTCACCGAGATCAACAAAACAATCAGCCACGTCGATTAGTTTTGGGGCGGTGTTCGATCGAAATCCCACCACCTCTACCCGGCATCCTTTGTAGGCAACCGCATTGACGGCGTATACGAAATCCTCGTCACCCGAGACAAGCACCGCGGTATCGTAGCGGCCTGCGAGCGACAGCATGTCAACGGCGATCTCGACGTCGAGGTTCGCTTTGCGTGTACCGTCATAAAAAGTTTTGAGCTCCTTTTGCACTACTCGGAAGCCGTTGCGCCTCATCCACAGCAGGAAACCCTGTTGCCGCTCGGCGCCGGCATCGACTCCCGTGTAAAAGAAAGCTCGGAATAATCGGCCATCACCTAAAAGCACGCGCAGCAGCTTGTTGTAGTCAATATCGATGTTGTGGAATCGGGCTGCGTGAAAAAGATTATTTCCGTCGATAAAGATCGCCACTTTTCCGCGATGGCCGAACTGCAACGAAATGTTGTTCGCTGGATCGAAGTGGTTCACGATAGGTTGCTCCATTAGAGTTCGGTAATATCTGCCCGATAGAATGCCGCCGCCGCGTGCTGGCGGTCAAGCCGGGAGTACGGGCCGGCCACGCAGCCATCGTATAATCGCCTGAGAGGATTGCCGGTTTGAGTGATCTTAGCGAAATCGCACCATTGGCTGGCGAGAAAAAACAAAAGGCAGAACCGCGCGCGTTTTCCCCTGATGAGATGATTACCTGCAATGAATGCCTGCGAGCGAATGCGCCAACTCGGAATACCTGCATCTACTGCGCGGCGATATTGCAGGATGACCCCGAGATTGGAGTGGCGGGCGACTCCGCGGGCGCTCCTTCTGGGGAGAGCGACAATAAGTGTAGCGTTATTCTCTTGCCAGGAGGGAATCCTGATTTATCGGAGAGTGAGATCGGGGAAGCAGCTTCGCTGGCGTGTTTGAGCAAGGATTATTTGGCGGCGTGTCTGTCTATTGGGCAGCCGTTGCCGCTTGCTTGTGGGCTGACGGTTGAATCGGCAACACGACTTACTGACAGACTTCAAACCCTGGGTTTGGAAACCCTGGCAATTGCTGAAGAAGACCTGAACGGCGAGACGTTCCCCAGGAGAGTTCGCGGGTTTAAATTTTACGATGATGTGCTGGTTTCGGTTTCAGCGGGTAAACGCGAAGAGCTATCGTTTCGCTGGGATGAGCTTGTATTGATCGTCCTCGGCAGATTGATCGTCAATCGTGTGGAACTCGAGCAACCTAAGAGCCGCCGTAACAAAAAGCCGGAAGAGAGACGCGAGCTAAGCTCCGACGACGCGGTGCTCGATATCTTCACAAAAGCTCGCGATGATGGCTGGCGAGTAATGGCCGGTAGTTTCGACTTTTCATGTCTCGGAGAAAAAAAGAATGCTCTCGCAGCGGAAAACATCGGGTTACTTGCCGAGTCGCTTTGTGAGCGAGCGAAACATGCGCAGTTTGACGAATCGTACACACGACTGCGGCGAGCTTTGTCTGTCGCATGGCCGGTTGAGCCGCAGCAGAAAACTCAGACCTGGCGTCACGCCGGCGTCGGCAAATACAGCGTGACCACCACCACGATTCAAAACAACGAGATACAGTTCACGCGTTACTCGCGTTTGCGTCACTATCTTCGTTTGCGCGAGTTGCGGAACAAAGGATGAAAAAAGCGAACGTCCTGGTTGCGAAAGAAGAAGGCAGAAAGAAACTCTGCGGCGTGAATCCGGTTCTCGAAGCTTTACGCGCCGGTCGTCGCCCGATCAGCGAAATTACAATCGCGGATGGAGCGGGAAACGATCGCTTGCGCGAGTTGCTTGAGTTAGCGCGCGAGCGAAAGATTCCAGTGCGGCGTGCTCCGCGGGCCAGAATCGATCGAGACGCAGGAACCAGGAATCATCAGGGTGTATTTGCCAAGGTTGCCGCCGCCCGCTACGCCGACGCCGAAGAGTTGTTAGCTTCGCTTGAGGTTGAGGTTCAGAATAAACGATCTCCACTTGTTGTTTTGCTCGACGGCGTCGAAGATCCGCGCAACTTTGGAGCCATCCTCCGTACCGCAGAAGGCGCGGGAGCGCAAGGTGTCTTCGTTCCTGAACGCCGCGCGGTTGGTTTGACTGAGACTGTGGCCAGGGCTGCAGCCGGCGCGCTTGAGTGTGTGCCGGTGGCACGGGTCGGCAATCTGGTTCGTTTGATCGAGCAGTTAAAAGAGCGTAACGTTTGGGTCGTTGGCGCGGACGCGGCCGCCCCGACCGTTTACTCAGAATGGGATTGGACCCAGCCGGCCGCGGCCGTTTTTGGCGGTGAAGGATCCGGATTACACAGACTCGTGCGCGAGCGTTGCGACGCACTGGTTCGCATTCCGCTTTTGGGGCATCTGGGATCGTTGAATGTTTCAGTAGCCGTTGGCATCGTTTTGTTTGAAGCCTTGCGTCAACGTGGGTCATTCGCGAGCCGGAAAGAAAACTGAAACACGCGTACGCCGCAGGGCGTTTTCAAAATACTTGAATCGACATATTCCATGAAAGAAGTTTCATAACCAGGGCGCGTTGTCGGAGAGTTTTTGATGTTCTGTCCAAAGTGTGCAACCCAAAATATTGACGGCGCGAGCTTCTGTCGTGCGTGCGGTGCGAATATTAGCCTGGTGCCGCAGGCATTGACAGGGCAACTGAGTGAGGCGAAATCCGCCGATTATTCCGATCGATTTTCGCGGCGAAGACGAAAGCGGGGCGAGCCTACGCTTGATCAGGGCATTCGCAGTCTGATGATGGGAATTGGATTCATCGTCGTCTCTGTGATGGTTGATCTCTATAGTCCCGCCGGGTGGACCTGGTGGTATTGGTTGCTGATTCCCGCGTTCGCGATGTTGGGCCGAGGCGTATCGGAAATTGTTCGCGCAAAGCAAGCCAAGGGTGAGATTAAGACCGCGCAGGTTCAACCATCACAGCTTGGCGGCGGCAACTTCGGCCCGACCCTTCCTGACCGTCGCACCGCCGAATTGCGACCACCAATTCCCAGCGTCACCGAAGGAACCACGCGCCATCTTGGCGCCGAAGCGCCAACGCGACACTTTGATGCGGCGACCGGCGAGGAGAAGCTTCCGTAAGCGGCGGCGCCCGGAATTCGGTTTTTGAATTTGAGGCGATGACGTGCTTTGTGATGAAGCAGACGAACATCGCCTCGCGTTGTGTTTGATGGAAAAGAGCACCGCCAGAATCTGTGTTCCGGTTTGCGTGAAGCGGGCGAGTGATTTGGCTGCGGCGATAAAGCGAGCGGCCGAGGTTGCCGACATCATTGAGTTGCGGCTGGATTGTTTGGAGGCAACGCAACTAGACATCGCGCTTAAAGGCTTTTCTGATCTTCATAAATCGATCCTGCGTCCTTTCATCTTTACCTTTCGGCCCGCGGAACAGGGCGGAAATCGCGAAATCAATCGGAACGAGCGGGTGAGTTTCTGGGAGCAGAACAGAATCTCATGTGCTGCGGCCGGCGACTTTGCGGATGTCGAAGCTGATCTTTTGATTCCGTCGTCAAACAAGGTCATCGCATCCCGGTTCACGCCGGAGTCAATCATCTGTTCACATCACGATTTCGCCGGCATTCCCGCTGATCTCGATGAAATCTACGAGCGCATAGCCGCAACACCCGCGCGCGTCCTGAAAATTGCCGTGCAAGCCAGCGACGCGACGGATTGTCTTCCCGTGTTTCGTTTGCTCGAACGTGCTGGACGTGAAGATCGTGAGCTGATCGCGATTGCGATGGGTCAGGCAGGAATTGCAACTCGAATCCTTGGCCCGTCGCGCGGCGGATTTCTGACTTACGGTTCGCTTGACGATGAGAGCGCGACCGCGCCCGGACAATTGAGCGCGAGAGAGTTGCGCGAAGTCTATCGAATCGATTGCATCGATCGGCAGACTGAAATCACGGGTCTGATCGGCCAGCCGGTGGCCCACTCGATCTCACCGCACATTCACAATTCAGCCTTCGCCGCGTCCGGGACGAACGCTGTTTACCTTCCGTTTGAAGTGCGCGATGCCGGCGCGTTCGTGCGTCGCATGATTCATCCGCGCTCAAGGGAAATCGATTGGAAAGTGCGCGGCTTAAGCGTCACTGCGCCGCACAAGCAGGCGATCATGGACCACCTTGACTGGATCGAGCCGGAAGCGAAAAAGATCGGCGCCGTTAACACCGTCGTCGTCGAAGACAGCGAACTGCATGGCTACAATACCGACGCGAGCGCGTTCATCGCTCCGCTGCGAAAAGCTTTTCGGTCTCTGAAGGATTCGCGCTGCGCAGTCATCGGCGCCGGCGGCGCGGCGCGCAGCGCGATTTGGGCCCTGCAAAAGGAACAGGCACTGGTTAACCTGTTTGCCCGGAATTTGAAAACGGCGGCGGCGCTCGCCGAAAAGTTCGCGATTGATTGTCATTCGGTTGAGGCGGGAAATTTCGAAGCGTTTGATATCGTTGTCAATGCTACCCCGCTCGGCACGCGCGGCGACCAGGAAAACGAAACGATCGCTGATGCCGAACAACTTCGCGGCGTGCGAGTGGTCTATGATCTCGTTTACAATCCATTGGAGACAAGATTGATGCACGAGGCGCGCATCGCCGGTTGCGAAGTGGTGGGCGGGCTTGAAATGCTGATTGCGCAGGCCGTGGCCCAATTCAAGCTATGGACCGCGGGCGAGATTAACGACAACGTCATGCGCACCGCGGCGAAAAGGGTTTTGACCAGTTCAAATATTTGAAATCTGGCATCTAACATCTCCTTAATGAACGAAAGATACAGCCGGCAGATTCTCTTTAGCAGCATAGGCGAAGAAGGCCAACGCCGCCTGCAAGACTCGCGTGCGCTCATCGTCGGTTGCGGCGCGCTGGGTTCGGCGCAAGCGGAGAGCCTCGCGCGAGCGGGCGTGGGCTGCCTGCGGATTGTCGATCGGGATTTTGTCGAAGCGTCAAATTTGCAGCGGCAGACAATGTTCACCGAAAGCGACGCTGCCGAGCGCTTGCCAAAAGCGATCGCATGCGCGCAACACATCGCCGAGATCAATTCAGAGATCAGCGTTGAATCCGACGTGGCTGACGTAAATCATTCCAATGTCGAGCGACTGATCGAGAATTGTGATTTAGTGCTTGACGGTACGGATAATTTTGCCACTCGCTATTTGATCAACGATGCATGCGTCAAAAACGAAATCAATTGGATTTACGGCGCCGCGGTCGGATCGTACGGAGTAACCATGACGATTCAACCGTACTCCACGCCGTGCTTGCGTTGTGTATTTGAGGAAGCTCCGCCGGCGGCGAGCGCGCCGACCTGCGACACTGCAGGCGTCATCATGCCAATCATCAGCATCGTGGCCGCGGTCCAGGTGAGCGAAGCGTTGAAGCTCTTGACTGGCCAGGTCGAAGCGTTACACAAATCGCTGATGCAGTTTGACGTTTGGCGGAACGAGTGGCGCCGAATAGACCCCGGGGAGCCGTCCAAAGATTGTCCGGCTTGCGGGCTTGAGCAGTTCGAAACTCTTGAGGCTGACAATCGCGAATTCGCTGCGGTCCTGTGCGGACGTAACGCCGTGCAAATTTCTCCTTCTCCGCCCGTTCGGATCGATCTTGGATTGCTGAGAGAGAGACTCCGAACCAACTTTGATGTCCAGGCCAATGATTATTTGATTAGGTTTTGCGCGGGTGATTACGAGCTGACAATCTTTCAGGACGCCCGCTCAATTATTCGCGGCACCGCGGACGTTGCTACCGCGCGTTCATTGTATGCAAAGTACGTAGGTAATTAATTCCGTTTTTATTCAGCAGCACTCTCCGGAAAAGGCACAGATAATGTTCAAGATAACAACCCTCCGCAAGATGATTTGTCTTTCTTTCTCAGTGGTCAGTGTCCTGATGTTGGGCGGGCGCGCGCACGCGAGCGAACCCGTGGTTTGGGAAATGAGTTCGCGTGCGGAATTATTGAAAGGCGAAGCGCACGGCGTTTCAGTTACCGACAACGGGACGCTCATGCTCGCACCCAGATTCGATCAACTCTTCAACACCGAACAGCCGTATATCTGGTCCACCGCGGTTGATTCCAGCGGCAATGTGTATGTGGGCACAGGCCATGACGGGAAGATCTTTCGCATCAGTTCCGACGGAAAGGGCTCGTTACTTACCAAGGTTTCGGAACTCGACGTGACTGCGCTGGTGCTGGGTCGCGATGGCACGCTATACGCGGGAAGTTCGCCAGATGGCAAGGTATATCGCATTGGTGGTGACGGAAAGGCGGAGGTCTATTTTGAGCCACACGAAAAATATATCTGGTCGCTGGCAGTTTTTCCCGATGGCTCTCTGGCAGTTGGGACAGGCGATAAAGGCAAGCTGTATCGGGTCAAGGAATCAGGAGCCAAACCTGAGAGGTCTTTGCTCTTTGCCACGAACCAAACACATGTGATGTCGCTTGCCATGACCGGGCAGGGAGAGCTGATTGCGGGAACCGATCCGGGCGGCCTGGTCCTGCGAATCTCACCGGAAGGAAAAGCATTTGCACTCTACGATGCGCCCTTGCGTGAAATCCACGCGTTAGCGATCGGAACCGAGGGTTCGATCTATGCGCTGGCACTCGGCGATGCCGCGTCCACAACGCGCCCGACCGGATCGGTTGCTGTTCAGCCACCCGAAGCGTCGGGTGCAACGACCGGCGGCATCGTAACCGTGAGTGTCGGTGAAGAAACCGGCGCGCCGCAGTTGCCGCAACCCACGCCGCCGGCCCGAAGTCGGAACGATCTCACTGGAGCTCATTCTGCGGTATTGCGCATTCTTCCAGACGGCGGGACCGACATTCTGTGGAGTTCTACTTCGGTCAACGCTTTTGCCCTGGCACCGGCGCCGCAAGGCGGCGTTCTGGTAGGAACGTCCGATAAAGGGCGGATTTATTTACTGAGTGATGAGGGCCGCGACACTCTGCTGTTGCAATCCACCGAAGGACAGATTTCATCGCTGAACGCGCGCGGCAATGAAGTCTTCGCGGCGTCGAGTAACCAGGGAAAAGTATTTCGGTTCGGAAAGGAAGGTGTAAGCGAAGGAAATTACGAGTCGCCGGTCCGCGACGCCAAGTTGGTGGCGGCCTGGGGTCGCATTTGGTGGCGGGGCCGCGGGCCCATCCAGTTACAGACGCGCACAGGGAATAGCGAAAGGCCCGATGCTACGTGGAGCGATTGGAGCCCGATATATAAGGATGCGCAGGGTTCCCAGGTTGAGAGTCCGCGCGCACGATTCGTGCAATGGCGCGCGGCGCTGCGGGCCAACGCGAATGCGCCTCCGGGCGAACCTGTTCTGGAAGATGTAAGCCTGGCGTATCAGCCGCGTAACGTCGCGCCCGAAGTGCTCGCGATCACAACACTTCCCGCAGGGGTCGCCTTGCAACAACAGATTCAGATTCAAACCGATCCAAATATTGAATCGATGGGGCTCGATCCTTCGCTCTTCGGCGCCGTGGTCCAGGCGCCGCCGCGCAGGCTCTTCCAACGCGGCGCTCGCTCGCTACAATGGCAGGCGGAGGATCGCAACGGAGACACGCTCGAGTACGCGGTTTATTATCGATCTTTGAATGAATCGACGTTTCGTCTCTTGAAAGATCACTTACGCGAAAACTTTTATACTATTGATGGCGCGAGTCTCGCCGACGGAAGGTACATCTTTAAAGTCGTGGTTTCAGACGCGCCCGACAATCCTTTTGGCGCCGCATTGACCGGCGAACGGATCAGCGATCCGGTGGATATTGACAACACGCCGCCGACTGTCCGGACAATTGGCAATGCTCAGATAGTTGGCGATCGCGCGCGCGTTGTCTTCGACGTTGAGGACAGCACGGGCCGCATCAAGCGGGCCGACGTTAGCGTGGACGGCGGTCCCTGGCACGCGGTCTTTCCCGACGATGGAATCGCTGACAGCCCGCGGGAGAGATATTCAGTTGACTTACCGATCACTGGCAGTGGGGAGCACACCATTTCATTACGCGCGTTTGACAACAGCGGTAATGTTGGGAGCCTGAGCGTCAACGTCCGGCGTTAGTCAGCATCTGCAGTGGAGCGTCCGTGATTGACCGGAGTTAAAGGTTTTCCGCCAGTCCGGGGCATCCGATCATTGCACGATACCGTGCGCAAACCGTGCGAAACGGTGAAATGAAGATGGTGACAGGATTCGCAATTTGACGCGATTGATCTATGGGCTAGTCAAAGCATTGCGTGAAACGTCTAAACCTTGGGTCGCAGGTGATATGGCTATTGCTGGCACTTTGATTGCTGATAAGATGGCCTGGCGCGACTCTCCGCCTCTCCCTTTCATGCGCTGAAAGAGAAGCGAAGAGGAGACGAAAGGCAATGAGAAAGCTAAGACGAATGTTGGCGGCGGCTCTGATGGCTTCGGTCATCGGGATCGGCGGATTCGCTCAAAAGAACGACAACGACAGGCGGCCGCCCAAGGAAGATAATAAGGTCAAAGAGGGCAACAAGCGACCTCCCCAGAATAGCAATCAGGGCAACAACAACAGACGCGGAAGACCTTAACTGAGAGGTTCGGGATTCGCTGCAATTCTTGACCCGCCGGCGCGAAAGCGTTTGGCGGTTTTTTCTTTAAGGACAAGATTTAAGCAATTCGATAACAGTGAAGTCGGGATTGATCGAAACGATTTCATTCGACTCTCCGGGCGAACATATGTTTGACGAAGGCGAAGGTAAGAATAAAAACCAGGAAGGATTCAGTGGGGGCCCTCTGCGAAATCCTCCGCGTCCTCTGCGGTTAATAAGATCTTCAGGACCACTCAACCGCAGAGAGACCGCAGAGGTCTTCGCAGGGCCTGCGCAGTAAATCAGATCGCAGGCGATACTGATGCGAAATAGCCGTTCATGCGCCAGAATATTCCAAGCGGTTTCCGCCGTGTTGCCCGCGACAATCAGACGGTCGTGGATAGCAAAATTAGCAAAGACCACGAACGGCATCGCTAAGAGTGAACTAAATCCCGCGACTCTGGCAGCTTTGCGTTGTGACTCGTCGATCGGGACGATCATCATTCGTTTTCTCCTTGCAGCGGAGCAAACTTCATTACTGTAAACGCGAGTGCGGGGAGATTATTAGCAACGCGACCGAAATAGTCTCCAGGGAATTGGCCGAGCCAGCCCTGCGCTCACGCAGTAGGATTCGAATCCAGCGGCGTCGTTTGCGCACCGCAACCAGGAAATCCACGGCGGAATCTCTCACGTTCCTCCGGCGTCATCTGCTCCCAGCGCTCGCGCATTCGCTCGTCGATTCTCTCGCGTATTCGCCCCTCCATTCGCCGACGCGAATTGCGATGCGCACCGCCGCCAAGACCAAAGCCTCCGAAGAGGATGCGGCAGAGAGCCAGAAGTCCGACCGCCTGCAAGAAGGTGACTTGCCGCAACCCGAACAACGCCGGCGCCAGCCAGTTCCACAGAAGCATCACTACTTCGCCGCCGATCGCAGCGAGGATCAAGATCCCCAGGATCGCCAGCGGCACCAGCAAAATCATTTTCGTCAGTCTCGTCATTTGCCTCAGTTTCTCATTCATGTTCTGTTCCTCACTTCCTGGTAAACTGTCGTGAGCTAACTTCGTTTCTTCTCCGCGTCCCTCTGCGAAATCCTCCGCGTCCTCTGCGGTTAATAAGATCTTCAGGACCACTGAACCGCAGAGACCGCAGAGGTCTTCGCAGAGGGGTGCAGAGAATTTCAAATTCGGGCACTACTCAAAAACTCGTCGTAAATCTTTTGCAGACGCTCGCGCAGATAAAGCACCGCATAGCGTTTGCGCGCGAGCAGCGTGTTGATGTTGACACCGCTTTCTGCCGACAACTCTTTGAAGGACCGGCCCTCCAGTTCATGCGCGATGAATACTTCACGCTGCCCATAGGGATCATTGGGCAGTTCGTCGAGCGCAACTTCCAACTCATCAAGCAGCACTCTGCGGACATAGAGCGCTTCCGGCCCGGCATCGGGCGATGGCAGAAGATCTTCGATCAGCAACACGTCGCCGTCTTCTTCCGTTGTGTAGCGCAAGTTGCTGACCTGCGTGCCTCCCGCGGCGTCGCTGAAGTTCTCTGACCTCTTCTTGCGGAAAAGGTCCGTGATGCGATTGCGCGCGACGCGAAAAAGCCACCCCGTAACGTGGTCGATCGGCATCAACAGGCGATTGGCTTCCACCAATTTGTAGAAGACATCCTGCAAGATGTCCTCGACGTCCGCAGGGTCGGGCACCCGCCGGCGGATGAAACTGCGCAGCCGGGATCGTTCTTCCGTGATGATCTCGGAGATTTGACGGTCTTGCTCGGTCATCAATGCGATGCTCGACAACTCATCCATCCAATACTGTAGACGAGCGGCGACGGGAAATATTGTAGAGGTTTGAATAACTTGTTGATGTCAACAGAATACGGATATCAGGCGCGAGCGGTTCAGTGTGGTTGGGTGAGGGCTGTCCAGACGCCAGCATCAAGCCTGGGCGTAAGCCCCCGGATCAAAACCATCAATAACAATTGAGCCAACGAAGCGGGCGATAGATACGGAACCGCTTGCGGTAGCAAGCGGGTCATAGACTCAACTTGTGTAGCAGCATGCCCTCGCTATAGCGTGTGACGACTTTGCCGGAAATCGTAATCGATGAAGTCAAATGGAACACATGTCAGGTTTGGAGGGCACGGTCCAGACTTATTATCACCTTTCCCCGTGCGTGTCCTTCTTCCACATGACGAACCGCATCAGCGGCTTCATTCAAGCTGTAGCGCCTATCGATGACCGGTTTCAGTTTGCCGGTCGCAATGAGTTCGCCCAACATGGTGAGGTCGTCCTGGCTCGACTTAGCAATGAACATGACGACCTTTCGGTCTGAGAACAGTGACGAGCCGAGCGCTTTGATTGGAAGCGCGAGAAGATCGATCATCGTTAGGTCGTGCGGCCCGCCGACCAGGACCAGTCTGCCGTTGGGATTTAGTACTCGCCGGCAGGCTGAGAACGAATGGTTCCCTACACAGTCGAGAATCAAATCGTAGCGTCGGTTGCCCGTAGTGAAATCGCTCTGCGTGTAATCAATGACTTCATCTGCGCCGATCGATCTGACCATGCCGAGATTTCGCGTGCTGCATACGCCGGTCACGTTCGCGCCGAAGGACTTGGCGATTTGCACGGCGAACGTGCCCACGCCTCCGGCAGCGCCATTGACCAGGGCCTTCTGCCCCGGCTGAAGCTTTCCTTGGTCGCGAAGACCTTGCAGCGCGGTTAGCCCGACGACGTTTACTGAAGCCGCTTGCTCGAACGTGACGCTGTCGGGTTTCGCGACGATGCCTTTCTCGCGCGTGGTCGCATACTCCGCGAACGCGCCGCGTGCGCCGCCGAACACTGCGTCGCCGGGTTTGAACTGCGTGACTTTGCTGCCGACTGCTTCAACCTCACCGGCCACATCGACGCCGGGCCGTCCGATCGGCATCTTCAACAACCGGGGCACTATGCGGAGCGCGCGAGGTTTGCCTTTCATCAAACGCCAGTCGAGAGGATTGACGGAAGCCGCACGCACTTTGATTAGGACCTCATCGTGTTTCGGAACTGGCTTTTCAATCTCTTCACACTTGAGCACGTCGGGCGAGCCATATTCGTGATAAACGATTGCCTTCATCAATCTCTTCGTACGAATGTCCAGGAACTAATGTTTCGATAGGGGCCGGAAGCATCCACAGATTACGCAGATTCAAGAGCGTTAACGAGATCAGTTGATCCCGAGCACCCGGAGTCCAGAAGAGTCTTTCAAAACTTGTATATTATGTCTCTTCGAATCTGTGTAATCTGCGAAATCTGCGGATTCGATGGTTCAATTTGCGTCGTCCAACGTTTGAACCTTTGCTCCCACGATCAAAAGCCAAAGCATGTTCGGAATTGCGCCGAGAGCGCCCAGCGTCATCGCTAGCCGGGTGAACGCCTCCGGATGAAATTGTGGGATCAGGAACTTATCAAGGATATTGATCGCGAAGCCCACGCCCATGATCATCAGCAGAATGCCGAAAATCTTCGGGGCGAATTTGGATTTGATGATGAGCAAACCCCATGCAAAATAATACGGAGTCCAAAATATCTCCAGGAGTCCCTGTCCCGCGCTGTTGGCCAGTCTGATAAGGGTCATCGCCATGGCATTGAGTTGTTCGGGAGTAAACGATTTCAAATAATCAGCCTGACTCAAAACCAATAACGCGCCGAAATGATTCAGCGTGTTAACGACCGCTATGCCGACAGTCATCATGATCGAAATTAGAAACACCGTGGCCAGTGCTCTATCGACTTCCTTAAATAAACGGAACAGAGTCAATCCGAAAAAGAGCAGGAACATCTGTCCGAAAAGAGTGCCGACGATCGCTGCGCGGTACCAGAACTCGGAAGCCTTAATGTTAGCGACAGTCGCGGCGGCATCTGCCGGCACGATTACGTACGTCCGAATATAGAAGAGGCCGAAGCCTCCTGTAACCGTCGCCAACAAAAACAATAAGCCTGCGAGTCTGGCTGTCTTTTTGGTCGTGTTCATGTCGTCTATTACGTCGCCTTACCGTCAGCAGTTCGCCTCAATCCAGCTTGCCATGCCGGCTCCCGGTTCGATACACGCGCAGGCCTCCCGTTTGTCATTCATGAATTCAATTTGGACGTGGAACGAGTTTAAGTGGTGGAATCGGTTGATTTTTGAGCGGCAAAGGCAAAATCGATTGTCGGCGACCATCTTTCTCGGCGACCATCCTTCTCCGCTATTATCTGAAGCATGCAGGAAACTTCCATTCAAACACCACCGGGTTTCAACGAGCTACCCAAGGCCGAACAAGTGCGTTATCTCCAGGCACTCTGGGATCGGATTTCAGCAAATCCCGACGAGGTTCCTGTTCCTGAGAGCCATCTGCAACTGGCCGAGGAGCGTTTGCGGCGCTATCGTGAGAACCCCTCGACTGCAAGACCCGCGTTCGAGGTAATAGACCGTCTCGCCCGGAAATCTGAGTGAAACGATTTGCAATCGAAGCCGAGTCTGCGGTTGAGGCTGATGTCGAAGCCGCGTTCGAGTGGTATGAGGGTGAGGAGCCAGGACTTGGGTTTGAATTTCCTGAAGAACTTCGGGCTGCTTATCATCGAATCCTTGATCATCCGATTACGATAGTCTCACTTTCGAGGTGGCAGCGCCGAATCTGATTGTTTTCTTCCTCTCCCTCTGGGAGAGGATTGAGGTGAGGGCTTACTGCATCGCAGTCTTGCTTGAAGATACAAGCCCAGTGCTTCAGTGCTCGAATTATTTCCAAAGCCGTCTTTAGCGGACGACAAATACGGAACCGCTTGCGGTAGCAAGCGGGGCAATAGCCCGACCGTGAGGGACGGCGCTTCACGTTGAAAGCGTGAAATAAAATAACCACGGGGTAAGCGCCGCTATTAACCCACTTGCTACCGCTAGCGGTTCTGTACCGCCTGCTCGTGCCATCGTTGCTCGTTCACGCCGAACAACAGGAGCCACAGCGTCAGCGCTCCTTCCCCAATGATGCCCGGAAAGAAAATGTATGGAGACAGAGAACTTGCCAACGTCGGCCACAGAAACGTGAGCCAACCCAAACCGGCGCACCACATCAGCACGCCGAGAATTCGCGGCAGAAAGGTTGACCTGAAAATGAGGTAGCCGATCAGCAGGCAATAGAATCCGAAAAATACCAGCGGGCTGATATAGGAAGCCGCATGAACCAACAGGCTTAGCGGTCCAATCACAATTCCCAGGAGGCTGAAACCAGCCGCGAGCAAAGAGAGCTTTCGGTTCACCGCTTTGAAGATGTAATAAAAGAGCAGCGTCACCGCGATATAGAACACGCCGGCGAGCAGTGCGGTCGCGTAACCCACGCCGCTGCGCACCAAGAGCGAGAATATTCCGGTCACAAACACCATCACATAAAAGGCCGCGGCAATGCGGGCGATCAAACGTGGCGAAGCTTCTGCGATTCTTTTCATAATTTCAAAGTCTCCATTAAGGAGTTTGTCTCCTGCCTCCTGCCTTCCGTACGGAAGCGCGCACCGTAGAGTTCCAGCTGACTACTGCTCGGCAGCTCACTGCAGATCGAGGGTCAGTCTGCGGAGCGGACGCCAGCATAAAGCTTGGGGCGTAAGCTCCAGGATCAGAGTCACCTATAACAATTAAGCCCGCGAAGCGGGCGATAGCCGTTGAGATTATGAACGTCGTTGATGATTCGTCTGTCGCCGGCTCCGCGGGCTCGGTTTGTTTTCCTGACGTGTCCCTGGGCTTACGGCCCAGGGTTTATGCTTACGCCTGGCTATTTTATTTCACGCCTTCAGCGTGAAGACGCCGCACTCACCATGAGACTGCGTCAAAACTGCAACGAGATTAGGTGATCTTCTTCATCCTTCCAGTAATTCGGATTCCTTTATTGCAAGGTTGTGGACGTGGCAACGCGGCGGCGATAAAAAACGTCGCAGCAACGCCAGCGGTTTTGCCTTCAGATTAAGAATTCCCGTCACACCGTTTCGGTAAGTTCCCCAAACCCGTAAACAATTTAAACAAGAAAGGAAGGACTGATGGATTTAACGAAACAATATGACGACGCGGAGCGCCGCTTTCTTAAGAACCAGGCGCAGGAGCTCGTGAACAACAATCAACCATGCGAACTTCACACGCGGACGCAGGGATCAATCTACAGGGGCCGCGTATTGCAGGCCGACGAAGGCGGAATCGTGTTCCAACATGAGGACGGTCGACGGATCGTCGTGCCCATCTCGTTAGTCGAGAAGTTTGTTGGCATCCCCATTTCCTGGAGCCAGAAGACCGGCGAGCTGGCGCGCAGTGCCGTCGCTGGTAGCGGCACTGCATACTAATTACGCCTTAACTCGGTACATAAAGCGCGAGGCTCTCTCCCGGCCTCGCTTTTTTCGCTCTGGCTCTTTCACTCGGATGCGCGGTAAAGCACGATCCCCCGGATGAGTGGCGGCCAGCCCTCGTGCTATAGTTTATTAGTTCCCTCGGCAACGTTTTCCGTCTTGGTTTCCCTCGATTGGCCCTCGATCGATTGGAAAGCGAGAGAATTGTGTTCTTCAATGGAGGTATGACCGATGGTTCACGAAATGATCGACGGAACGTATCGACAAACTAATTTGCCGAACGAGTCGGCGGAGTATCTTTCCAAACGCGAGGAGCTGCGGCACGCTGAAATTGAATTACGAGAGCAACGTGAAAGAGTCGCCCAGCTTCGGCGGCAACTACCTGCGGGTGCGACCGTGCAAGACTATGAGTTCATCGAAGGGCCGGCGTCTCTTGACGATGGCGATGCGCCGACAAACAAGGTGCGATTGAGCGAGCTGTTCACCGCGCCGGAACGTTCGCTCGTGATCTATCACTTCATGTTTGGAAAGAAGCAGCCCGTACCGTGCCCAATGTGTACCGCCTGGATCGATAGCTTCAACGGGATCGCTCATCACCTGGCACAGAATGTTGACCTCGCGATCGTCGCCGCGGCTGATCCGTCCACGTTGCGCGCGCACGCTCGTAAACGAGGATGGGACAAACTACGTCTGCTGAGCGCGGGCAGCGGTACTTTCAAGTACGATCTCGGCAGCGAAAACGCGTCGGGACATCAGGACTCGACGATTTCGGTTTTCACTCGAGACAGCGATGGCACGCTGCGCCATTTTTACAGTGGCCATCCGTGGTTGGCCGACGACATCAAAGAGCGCGGCATCGACGAGTTGAATCCTATCTGGAATGTCCTTGATTTGACGCCACAGGGAAGAGGCACCTTTTACGCGTCGCTCGACTACGGTACGAAGGTGCAAGCGGCGCGGCGTTAGATTTCGGTTCCTCTCTAACGGTTAGTGCGCTGATTTCAGCTTTTCTCTGCGAAGACCCCAGCGCCCTCTGCGGTTAATAACAGACTGAAAGATTTTACCGCAGAGGAAAAACCGAGGCATCGCAGAGGCGCGCAGAGAATTCAAAATAGGGCACTACCTCTAATGGATCTTCCTGACAAACGCAGCAATCGCCTCGTCCGCGGCTTTCGGCTGATCGTCGAGGACGAGCATGCGCGCATTTGGAATCTTCAAGAGTTCAAGTCGCGGGTGTTTCGGCACCAGCGTTTCCCATGAATCCAAAAACGATGGCTTCGCAAAGCCGTTCGCCGGATCGGCGAGGAACTTTTCGTCAAAGCCGGGCACCAGCGCCAAAACCGGAACCTGTAACCTGTCAAAACCCCGCGTCACATCCGAAGCCCAGAATTCACAGAGATAGCGAATCTTGACTTCCAGCGGCGCACTTTCCAGTTCGTCCCACGCCGTCTTTGCCCGCGCCGGATCGGCGCTCAACAACTGTGGCCGCAGGTCACCGTTCTTCCAGGTTTCGGGAGTTACATACTTGAACCACTTTGCCGCCCAGCTCTCCTCAACAAAACCGCCGCGGTCGGAATAAGCGATTGGAGTCTTTCGCGTCGGATCTTTCGGAGCAGAGAAGAACTGCACCAGGTTTGTGGCCACGAGGACTACGCCACCGATTTGATCGGGATGTTCAATTGCAAGTTCCATCGCGGCCTGGGCCGCCGGCTGCCGTTCCGCGACGATCACGGGCTTGCTCAGTTTTTCCGTCCGGATTAGATCGAGAATGTCTCGCTCAAGCCTCCGCGTCCAGGTCTGCTCGGCGAAGCTGGCGCCGGCGGCGGGCATGGCGCGCGCCGGGGTCCCATTAATTCCCGGCGGCGTAACCAGAAAGAATTTGTATTGCGATTGATTTCGAGCGATGAAGCCGTCGAAGGATCTGTTTCCGGAATACATCCCCGGAACCAAAATCAAAGTCTGTTTGCCCTGGCCCTTCTTTGCGATTGCGGGCGGACGGTTGTCGGGAAGGGTTTTATATTCTTTCGGAAGCGCGAGGTTATTGCGGCTGACCTCAATCTCGCGCACACCCGGCGTTGGTTTTGACAGATCGATCGTGGCAAATCCGGCATTGGGAATGTCGTCGTTCCATTGCTCATTTGAGCCGACCGCCGCGATCAATTTCATTGTCATCTTGTCGGTGATGTCTGTGCGCTTAACGCCGATCACGATCGAATCGCCTTCGACCAGGATTTGCAGATTGTTCTGTCGCAGATTAGTCATTTGCTTTGCGCTGACTCCAGCGGCATCGCCAACTCCGATCGTTCCTTCATAGCCTTTATCACCGCGCGTCACATTCGCCGTGACCAGCCGATCGAACTTGAAGTTCTTATTTCCGCCCCACCAATTCATCTTGGTTGAATCATCGCCGCCGGTGTCAATCACAACGTTCACGCCAAACGCACGCTCATTCGGCTGGCCATAGAGCGCTATGCGAAACCAAAGGAAGTCCTGCTGTTTGTCGTAGCGGTAAGCGAGCTGTGCGGCGTCGGCCAGAGAAGGATCGCGGCCGTCGCCCTTGCTGTCGAAAGTCAAAACCGTCCAAACCTGCGCGCTGGTGATCGTTGGAAAGATCACGATCAAGGCCCAAAGCAACGCCAAAGGCAACGCGATCTTTGAAGCCGGTAACCGTCGATGTTGATTACTGATCATGGCAGTCCTCAAATTGGAGCTACGAGAGAGTCTGCAAAAAGGTTTCCCGGGAAGATCGATTGTGAAAATCGTGATCCTTTTCACTTCAATGTGTGTGCGAAGGTGTGCAACGCACACGGGCGACGCCAGATACCTAACTGGGTCGCCCGTAGTCTTGAAATAATTGGTGCCCGCTAGTAGATTCGAACTACTGACCCCTCGCGTGTGAAGCGAGTGCTCTACCGCTGAGC
>Ga0207665_10000011_pt1 | contig 145201 bp, 112 predicted proteins | sample LARL112metaG_FD_184351 | JGI IMG/M metagenome (GOLD analysis project Ga0207665, IMG submission 184351) | Corn, switchgrass and miscanthus rhizosphere microbial communities from Kellogg Biological Station, Michigan, USA - LAR L11-2 metaG... | ecosystem: Host-associated > Plants > Roots >... | reverse complement strand
ATCGTCAGCGACCTGAAAAAATACATCTACACCGACATCACCGGCAAAGCTCGCCCGCAAGGCGGCGGCGTCGACCTCGGAGCCTATCAACACTAGGCTCCGGCCAAACGCCTTTGGGCGTTCGGTATATCCCTCAATCCAAGCGGGCGGGGCTGTTCAGAGTGAGGACCGGCACCGCCCGTCCCCAAGGTACCAAGGCCGAACCAGCGGTCTTCCACCTGCTCTTGCAACGGAAAGTAATGTCGATGAACAAAAACAAGACAACTGGAGGGGGCATTCTTCCAAAACCGGTCCGGCCTAAGGACGAAAGCGGGGCCTATCGCGTTGAGACTAAGACAATAAGCCTGGACGTGTCGCAAACCAGCCCCCAGAGGGCAATGGAGCCAAGTACGGAGCGCTGGCAAGGCAGTTTATCCAAGGAGGTGGAATGACTATGACGAAAATGGGAAAGGACCTTCGCCCTCTTTGCTACGAACATTACGTCGCGATGAAGCCCGTTCAACTGGAAAACAGCACTCATACGTTCACGACCCACTCGCTGGCTTACGCATGCCCGCTTTCTGGCTGCTTCATCTTTTTTGCGGACAATACCGGATACTTTTCGATTGAGGGCGACGAGCAGCAAAGCAAGCAAACAGGAGTGCTGCGGGTAACCTGTCCTCAAGATGGACTACCTATGTATCTGGCTGAGGTCCACCCTCAGAAGAAGAATCTTCGCTTGTGGCGATGCGGAAAACCGAACTGCAAGGGACATCGGGCAATCGAAGAATACATTTTTGATCCGCAGGACGCTTCCGTAGAACAGTATTTCCGAACGAACTGACGGGGATTGTGGCCTTGGAGAGCAACGGTCTCAAACCGTGCGGGTAGGGACAGTCACAAGTGGCTGGTCACCGCTTACCTTTGAGGCTCCAGGAACACTCTCTTCGAATGCGCGTTGCTGGAGTACATCTACCTTCTGCGGATAGCTTTCCGGCGGAAGCGGCTTCATCAGAAATCCCCGGATCAATCCTTCTACCATAAGTATCCGGTGGAATACGCTAACAAGAGGGCGACGCAGGCTGCGCTTTTTCGCGGCAGCCGCCACGATCACGAAGGTCGTGAGACTGAGCCATAAGCTCGACCAAACAAGATTCCGCGTAAGCAGGGACACCAAAATACCGGCCAGTCCGCCGGCAAGCCAGAATGCGGCGACGAGGCTCCATGAGCCGCGTTCCGCAATGTAGCGCCAGAGCAGTCCGTCATTCAGGTGGTAACGCAGACACTGGCCTACTCCCAGAAGAAAATTTCGCTTGCGCCGTCCCAGCAGCGCCGATGCAGTTTCTTGCGACTGCGAGTAATGGCGGACAATGGGGGCATCGAGTTGCAGAACTCGGTACCCGGCATGACGAATTCGGAGATACAATTCTGGCTCTTCGTCGGAATATAGAAACGGATTAAAGGTCCCAACATGCTCAAGCACGGAACGCCGGTACAAAGCCGCTCCCCCGACGACGAAGGACACGCGGGAGACCTCCTTCGGATTGCTCTGGTAGGTCGTCTGCGGTGCGGAAGGGGGCACCGATGCGCCAGACGGCGGTAGTTCCATGACCTTACTGGAGAGCATCACTCCGGCCTTGGGCATTTCTCGCATGGCTCGCAGAGCTGGCCCAAGCCAGCCCGGGAGCAGCTCCATGTCGCCATCCAGAAAGAGGACGAACTCCCCTCGTGTACGTTTGTAGCCAATGTATCGCCCCGCAGCGGGAGAAAGACGCTGCCCCGACCCGAGGCGCACAATGTTGATCGGATAACGGCTGGCGAACTCAACAGTTTCATCAGTGGAATTTGAATCCACCAGAATAATCTCCCTAGAAGGAAAAGAGGATGTTGCCTGGAGGACGGACTCGATCAGGCGAGAAATGTTCCAAGCCTGATTCTTGGTGATCAATACGATCGACAATTCAATCAAAACAGACCTCTGGATATTTGGTCGCACATCAGACTACTGCGTAAGCAGAAAATGATATTTTTCTTTGAATTGACGAAGACCGCCGGAGGCCCAGATGGACAAGACAATCAAGGAAGCGCTGTAGACCGCCGTCGCGGAAACACTTCTCAGAATCCCTGCTTGACTAGAGGAAAGAAGAAGGTATGCCGCCATGCATACGCCCGCAATAATAGGCTTCCAAGTGATCTGCGCGAGCGGGATCCCGCGGAATAGCCGCGAGACTGGGATGTAGTGCTGGCAACAATCTACCAATCTCGTCACCAGTAGCGCGATCGCGGCTCCCCGCAACCCGAAGAGGCGGATCAAGGGCCAGCCGACCAGCAGATTGACCAGCGTATCTACAGCGACGATTCTCAAAGTAACTTTCTCACGATGGCTGGCAACGAGCGCTTGGCCTAGAACACTCGTGAAAACCTGCGAGACCAGAACCCAAGCCACAATGCGGAGTGCAGGGAACGCCTGCACGAATACAGGGTTTTTATAGAGGACGGACAGAGCCCAATCCCCCAGGAAAAACAGTCCAGCTAGAGCGGGGAGCGCCAGGATCAACAGGCCTTCAATAACTTGCCCTGAAATGCGCCTCAGGCTTTCGAAACCTGGCTCGACCTTCCGGCACATCAGCGGGAACACGCTTTGTCCGATGCTCTGGTAAACCAGCAACAGCGGCGCCATCAACTGAGTGGCTGCGCTGTATAGGCCTACTTCCGTTTCTGTCGCCAATTTGGAAAGGAGCAGGATGTTCAGGCTGCTCATGATCGCGATGGTGCCGTCAATACCAAGAAACGTGACCGCAGACCGAAAGGTTGCCAGACAAAAGTGGTAGTCAACCGGCTCTGTGTGCGTGGGGAATTTTCGGAAGAGAATCCAGACTTCCGTCAAGGCGGTGATAAAGAAGGAGGCTAATAGAATCAAGATGACCGCAAGCAGTCCGCCTTTCTTGGTTAAAAGCAGAAATGCGCAGCCGACCTTGGCTACATTCACGGGCACATTCACGTAAGGAATGAGATGCATGCGCTCCCAGGCCTGAAAAATGCCCTCGCAGATCGCCGAGATTGCATACGGCAGCAGGCCGAGACAAAGAAGCAAGATGACCCTAGTTGTGTCGGCCGGATAATGCATTAAACGAAGGAATCCAAACAACAAGGCTAGGGAAGAAAAGGAAGAGAACGTCACAATCGCGAAGCCCGTAGTGAAATACCGGCTCGTCTGGCTTCGGTCGGTTGTGACCTGGCGGATGGTGAGGGTCTTGAGACCAGCTACGGCGAGTACCTGGAAGATGTAGAAGAGAGTGAGCGCCAAAGAAAGCTGGCCGAACTCGTGGGCGCCAAGATGTCGAGCCACCAGGGCGTACAAGACAAAGCTTGTCGCCCGGTTCATCGCATCGCTTGTGAGGATCGAAAGTGCGTTACCACCCATTTTACGAAGGTTTAGCGACACGGAGGGACTCTAGTTGAGGAATTTTCTTCCCGTGAATTCCGGCATTCACCGGATGGCGAAACCCTGGCAATTATTCGCAGCATAGCTTGTGATTTTCCCCTTACAACTCATTGCAGCGTGGTTCGGCGTTTGAGTGACAGAGCCCCACCAGATGAAGCTAATAACTCACAGAAAAGGCGAGTCCGGCCATGGATAGGAATCCCGCAAGTGGTGACCGCATGTTGCAAGACCGCCCAAGTCGAGGGATTCTTCTCTTGACCTCGCTTGGCATTGTCACCTTCCTGTTATTGTTGACGTATGTTCTGAGGCATGTCCCCGAGCTTAACGTTGCGAACCCTGGGTCATCAGCAGCGAACTGCACGCTCTTCGCTTCGCCTTCAGGAAATGACGCTAGCTCAGGGACCAGCCCTTCTTCAGCAAGATCCCTCCTGGGTGCTGCTGCCGCCGCTCGGCCCGGCTCCGTCGTCTGTCTTCTGGGCGGTGACTATTCCTTGAACTCGTCGTTTAAGCCTCGCTCCGGTGGCACGGCTTCTTCTTGGATCGTCTACAAAAATTATGGCGATGGGCCCGTCAAAATCGTTTGGAACGGAATTGCCGATGCCTCAGCTATGTTCTATATCGGTGGAGGCGCTTTTCCCTCCGGCCCTGCCTATCTCGAGTTCCGTGGGCTCGACCTAGATGGCAGAGGCAGTGCCGCCGACGGATTTTTCTGCCGCGGCTCCCATCACCTTCGTTTCATCTCGAACTCCATCTCCAATACCGGCGGTTCCGGCATCGCCTCCATCAACTGCGACTACCTCACCGCGGATCACAACGTCATCCATCACAACGGATACATGCCATCGACTACCGCGGTACCCGGCGATTATGGCTGGACCAGCGGGATCTCTTTCAATACTACGAGGTGGTTCGACTCCTATACCGGGTTCCACAACATAATCTCCAACAACGTCGTCGCTGGGGAATACGACGGGTCCAGCCATCACACTGATGGAAACGGGATCATCCTGGACCTCAGCAGCGGTTCATACGATTACGACTCTGCCGACACACCCCCCGCACTGGTCATCAACAATGTGGTTTACGGGAATGGGGGAAGATGTATCGTCGCGTATGTTGTCACAAACTTCTGGATGGTGAACAACACCTGTTACAAGAACAATCTGGACCCTGAAATCAAAAACGCCGGTTCTCTCGCGACCAATAGTTCCAAGCAGGGAAAATTCATAAACAACATCGCTGTGGCCTGGAAGAGCGATCAGCCACCCTACGAGCAGAAGAACCCAAACGCCGACATCCTCTACTACTCAGACCTGTACTTCGGAGCCGCCAACAATTTCGTCTATCCTGAGCTTTCCCAATTCATTGAAGCGGACCCACTATTTCTGAATCCTCCGGTACTTGATCCTAAGCTTGGCGGCCAGTATGCAAGTGTCCTGCATCCGTCTCGGATAGGAAACGGCCTGGATCTGTCGCCGTCCAGCCCTGCGATTGGCAGGGGCATCGACCCGGCCAGTCTGCCCAAATTGCCGAAAAACATCGTCACGGACTTAGCAAGGTACGTCTATGCAGACATCGATGGGAATAAGCGTCCCCGTGGAGGACCTTTTGACCTGGGGGCTTACCAGTCCCGCCGACAGGTTAAGTAAATAACCGATAGAGGTCTTCACCAGCCTTCTCGGTAACGAGATCGGGGACCAGATGATCGGTGAATCGATTCGTCAGCGTGCCCAGGAGTTGTCTCAATTCCTTCTCGGCTGGGGTCGCCGGACCGTTGGGCGCGTAACGAAGAAAGGAAATGGTCTTTTCTTCCGTTCCAAATTTACGCTTGTAACGCACCAGTCCTTCCTGGTCAATGTCGCTAAGGCCGAAATCCAGATACGAAAAGCCTCGCGCCTTTCCGCGTTGAACCCCTTCCCAGATCAAGAGATCGTTCGGGCGGTAAGAAAGGTCATCGGGGAGGGACGCATTGAACTTGTAGTAGAGCGTGTCCTTCCAATCCAGGAAGAAATCACCGGCCACAATCTTCCCCTCGTGAATCGCCAGAAGCAGAAATCCATGATGCGCATCCACGAATTGCCGCCATATATTCTGAAAGAAACTGTAAGGTTGCGCGAGAAGGCCGTACTTATACTTCCTCACTTTCAAGTGCATCTCAAAAAAGGACCGCAGTTCCTGCTCTGATTCGGCGACACGAACGGTGAGCCCGGCCCGCTCCGACTTACGGATCGCGCGGTGTGTGGAATCGTGCATGGCATTCCATAGGGCCGGGAGTTCCGGACGGAGGTCCAGGCGGTGCCACTTGGCTTGCTTAGCGAGGGTGAACCTTTCGTCGGCAAGCGGCAGATTGTTGTGCAAGCAGCGTAGGCTGATAGGACAGCAATCGGGCAGCAAATGATCGATGAGGAGGCGCCAGGATTGCTCATCACTGGCGAGCGGGTCGCAGTAATCCGAGAATGGAAGAGCAACGATTCGCTCGCCCAACATGTCGGAAATCTTGCAAAAAGGCAGGCCAGCCTGCGGTTCTCCTCGATCATTGAGCGCCAGATAAGCGCTTGGTTCCCATTCATAAGTGTCCGAAAGCACGCGTATCCAGTTCGGAGAGTGAAAAACGCTGCTGGGGGCCTCCATGACGAGCCTGCACCACAATGGATCAGTCCGAGGATCGACGCAGACAACGTTCAAAGTAACTTACCTCCGGAAATTTTCGAATTCACATCGCAAAAGAGAGTGTCGACGAGGAACACAAGCAGGCTTCGGAAACTCTCGCTTCAGTCCGCCCAGTTCCCCGATTTATAGCCCGGTGCTTGCGCGAGTGAAGAAGGTTGCGACTTAACTGTGCTGATTGGCTCTTGGGAAACCTGTCCCTCTATTTGAGCTGCTCGAGGAAGAACGAGCCGGTAAGTGCGGAGAAGATTGGGAATTGAATAGTCCCATGCCAACTGTGTTCTTATTCGGCGAGGGCCAATCTCTCCAAGAGCTGCCCGGCGTCCCGGATCGTCCATGAGCTCTGCTATGGCTTCGGCAAATGCGCGCTCGTCGTTCGGGCGCACGTAGACTGCAGCTTCTTGCGCAGTGAAGCGATGCTCCGTCAAATCAAACGCGACAATCGGTTTTCCCAGCGACATGTACTCCATAATCTTGAACATCGTGGAATGGTTGGTGTATGGATTTGACGGTGAAGCATCCACGCAGATGTCCGCAGCGGAAAGATAGCGGCGAAGTTCCTCGCCGAAGATGAAACCCATGAACTGCACGTGTTCGTCGAGGCCAAGCTGATGGGCCTGCGTCTTCAGGCTTGCCCAGGCATCTCCGCCGCCGATGAGTACGCAATGAAAATCAGTCCGGCACAAGTCATAGACAAGGTGCCGAAGTACCCGCAGAAGACAGTCCACGCCATCCTGAAAGCCCATGACACCCACGAAACCGATAATTGTTTTCCCCATCCCTCGCAGACTACGGTCAGGCTCGATCTTGCCATTGAGACTGCTCAGTTCGATTCCATTGCGGACGATTGTTATACGGGTTTCCGGCACACGTCCGCGTTCCATGGCGAACCTTTTGTACGATTCATTCGTCACAATAACGTGATCAGCGAAACGGCATGTCAGCTTCTCCAGCCAGATGAGCACGCGGTAGACAATAGCGTTCCCGCGTCCGGATAACCTGGCTTGATACATTTCCGCGGACAGGTCGTGATGGTCATAAACAAAGCGTTTGCCGAGAAGCTTGTAAGGCAGAACGATAAAGACAAAAGTATCCGGCGGATTGTGCGCATGGATAACATCAAAGCCGTCGGTTAGGAAAACCAGTGCTGTCAGAAAAAAACTGGCTACCATGGACCAGCCGTATTCCCAAATGTATCCCAGGAAACCGACGGCAGCCCGCGGTGCCGGATAGCGATAGACATGGACGCCGTTCACCGTTTCGCGATGTGGCTGCCCTTTGCCAGCCGGGCAGATAACCGTCACTCGATAGCCTGCCGCATGCAATGCATTTGCTTCCCGGCGGACTCGCAGGTCCTGAGGGAAGGTCATATTTTCCAGCAGCATGAGAATTCGATTATTTGGGGGCCTGTTCATGGGTTCTCCATCGAACTTTTTGCTATCGCGGCCATCCTCATACCGCCTGAGCGGCCAATACTCCCGCCTTTCGCTGCCGTTGTACTCGGGAATCCATAAAAACGCGCTGCCAGAGTTCTATGTTCATGAGTCCCCATAGAAGCGAGCCGTGATCGGCGAAACCGTTCTCGTGCTGTTGAATCAGATTTTCAACGAAGGCCGGATTGAAGAGTCCTCGCCTCTTCAACGCAGAAGGAGAGAGGAGGTCCCTTACAAAAGATCGCGCTTCGTTGCGAAGCCATAGGGAGGAAGGCATCGGAAAGCCCTGCTTTTTCCGCTGAATGATTTCGGGAGGAAGCCATCGCCGGCTCACTTTTTTTAACAAATACTTACGAACTAAGCCTTTCAATTTCAAGTTAAGAGGCAGGGAGGCGGCGAACTCCACGAGTTTGTGATCCAGCAGCGGTACGCGGGCTTCCAGAGACACGGCCATGCTCATCTTGTCGCCTCTGGCCAGCAAGAGGTCTGGCAGCCAGAGTTTCGTGTCTACGTAAAGCATGCGATTTACGGATGTGGTAGCGTTCGTGGACGCGAGGTGTTGTGCAAACACGTAATCCGCATCGTATCCACTCAAGGATGCCCTAAGATCCTTGGAGAGTAACTCCTGTTTCATCTCTGAGTTGAAAAGTGGAAACCAATTTACGAATCGAGTGACTTCTTCAGGCTGGCTTAACGCATATAAGGCCAGCTTTTGACGGCGTAATCCGGGAAGCCGCGAACCTGCAGCCAATGCCAGTGATTTTGCGGCCTTCGGAATGCGTTGGAAAAAGGATGAGAATCGTTCGCCGCTGTACCGCGCGTAGCCCGCGAAAAGCTCGTCACCACCCTCCCCCGTGAGCACCATCTTTACATCACGAGCAGCAAGCTCGGCGACCATATAGTTGGCCAGTGTCGCGTGTTCCGCGAGCGGCTGATCGAGGTGCCAGACAATTTTTTCGGCGAGGTCTACCAGGTGGGAAGGACAAATATATACTTCGTGATGGTCGGTGTGAAATTTGTCTGCGACTACGCGTGCATAAGGGAGTTCGCTGAACGCTTGCCCTTGGCCTTCAAATCCGACCGAGTAAGTTTTCACCGGCTCATTCAGGAACTGACTCATTAACGCAACGATGGTACTGGAATCAAGCCCCCCGCTGAGGAATGCCCCGAAGGGGACATCACTAATGAGGTGCATCTTCACGCACTCACGCAGCAAGACTTCCAGTCGTTCGGCGTATTCTTCTTCCCGAATATTGCCATCATGATGATTGGCAAAAGACAAGTCCCAATATCGGCGAACTTCCACGCCATTCAAGTCGCATTTGAGGATGCACCCAGGCGGGAGCGCGTAAATGTCCTCGAACATCGTTTGGGGCGCTGGCACATATTTCAGCGACAAAAAATTGTTCAGCCCTTCGGTGTTTAGAGCCGCTTTAACCGAAGGGTGCTGGAGAATCGCCTTAATCTCAGAGCCAAAAATCAACCTGCCGCCAGCTTGCGTATAATACAAAGGTTTGATTCCAAGGCGGTCACGCGCCAGCAGGAGCTGTCGCTTGCGCTTATCCCACACGGCAAATCCAAACATCCCGCGCAAGTGTTGAACGCACTGCTCACCGAACTCCTCATAAAGATGGACGATTACTTCCGTATCACTCGCGGTCGCCAGAATATGCCCACGGCCTTCGAGCTGTTCTCTGAGTGAACGAAAGTTATAGATTTCACCGTTGAAGACCGTCACGACGGTCCCGTCTTCGTTGCTGATTGGCTGCTTCCCTCCATCCAGATCGATGATGCTAAGCCGCCGCATTCCAATCGAAAGGTCTCGGTCTAGAAACGAGCCGGCATCATCCGGGCCCCGGTGGTGCAAGGCCTGGAGCATGTCGTCCAGAATCTGCTGGTCCACAGGCCTCCGTGTTTTGTATTCGTAAATTCCGCAAATTCCGCACATGGCTTGGCTCCGGCCTACAAGTTGGGTTTATTCGCCGGCAACAGTTCGCGGGCCTGCGCACGATGTGCAGCGCGGCCGCCGTCGTTTCGCAAGACTTGCTCATAAACCTGAATGATGCGCTGCGCTACGGCCGGTCCGGACAAATGTTGTACCTGCTCCCGCCCTTGCGTCCTCTGGCGGTGGCGCAAGATATCAGCGAGACGCTCGGTGAACTCTTGCACGTCCGGGTCACAGATGTAACACCCATCCGTGCGGCCGACGATTTCGCGGACGTCCCCCACATCGGTTGAGACGACCGGCAAATTACAGGCCATGGCCTGCTTCACAACGTTGGGCGAGCCTTCCTGATAGGAAGTAAATACGAGGGCGTCGCACGCATTCATGAAGAAAGGCAAGCGGTCTTGCGGTTCCTTATGCACGATCAGCAATTCGATCTCGGGATTTTGTCTGCGCAGACGGTCCGCGACCTCCTTTGCCAAAGGAAAACGCTTAACTGGTATGTCCGGGCTGGCCGCGAACAGCAGGTATTTCTTGCGGAGATCCAAGCCCAGTACGATTCGAGCGTGGTTGCGGTCCATGGGCCGAAAGAGTTCGAAATCTACTTCGTGAGGTATAACGTAAACGCCTTTTTTTCTTTTGAGCCTGTCTGCCATTCCCCGGCTTTTGACGATGACGCCATCCACTTGATGGCTCAGCAGATGCCCAGCGAAGACTGCCAGCCTGCTGAACAGGGTCGGCTTGCCTCGCACATTCATTGTTCCCAGAAGGTCGTCGCCGCAATAACTGACGACTACGGGGACTCTCCATTGCGTGCGGGCGACAATACCGACATAGCTGTAATGCGCATGTATCAGATCAATCGCAGTAGCTGCGAGCCGCCGGCGCAATTCCAGCATCGCCTTGGGATACATTAACTTTCGTGAAGGCCCGCTCAGGTGGAGGAGTTCGACTTCAACTCCTGCGCGTTTCAAATACTCAACTTGCGTTCGAACGAACGTCCCCGTGGATGGATTCTCGCTTGTAGGATAAATCGATGTGGCAACCAGAACTTTCATAAAACAGTTTTATATGGAGTGACAGCCAGTTGGCTTCAGCCTTGGACCCCAATTGAGGCCGCCTGGAAGGCGGAATTTCAGTTAAATGATGCAGCGACTCTTGTCCCACCAGCAGGCTGTTGCCATACTTGCGGTGTTCTCGAATTCTTGTAGAGTTTGCTCCATGTGGCGTAATTCAACAGTAGCCAGAGAACCGAAGAGTGATCCCGTTCTCCCCTGTGATGCTCGGTGATCAACCGGCCGATGGTTACATGGTTGAACATCGCGGATGCCAAGTGACCGTTTGCTGCACTCAGGGAATCGCAAATCATTTCATGCAAGCTCCCGCGCAACCATTCGCGTAAGGGCACGCTGAACCCGTGTTTGCGTTTTTGCAGGGTGGCCGCCGGCAGATAGCGGCGGACGGTATCACGAAATATGGCTTTTGTTTGCCAGCCACGCAGCTTCAACGAGGGAGGCAGGCTCGCGGCAAACTCCACCAACCGGTGATCGAGAAGAGGCGAGCGAACTTCCAGGGAATGGGCCATGCTCATCCTGTCCACTTTGACGAGCATGTCTTCCAGGAGCCTGTGACGCAGGTCGATGTAACTTGCTTTGTTGAGCGCGGGAAGATCCGACTCCATCGCCGCCGTGACATCGTCTGAATATAGTGGGGCGGAAAACTGGTAACCTTGCGCCAAAACCTCTTTTGTGAATAGCTGCTTCAGCAGCTCCTCGCTACAGAGAGCACCCTTGCTGACGTACATCTGCTCGAACGGAAGTAGACTATCCTCAAGCACCTTTACTGCACGCAAGGCGCCGTACTTTCTACCGGCGGGCAAGCAGGCAACGCCGGCTCGTGCAAGGCCAGGCAGAACCGTTCGATTGAGCCAGGATGGCAGGCGGTGATAATAATTGGCAAACCGGACGCCCTGGTGGCTGGTATAGCCCAAGAACAGTTCGTCACCGCCATCCCCGCTGAGAATCACAGTCACATGCTGCCGCGCCAGTTTAGACACGTAATAGGTCGGCAGCGACGAAGAGTCTCCGAAGGGCTCATCAAAATGGCGCACCAGGCTGACCACGGTTTCCGGCAAATGCGCCTTCAAATCGGCTTCGCTTAATCGCAAGACATGGTGATCGGTCTTAAAATGATCTGCTACGATCTGCGCGTCGCCGGATTCATCCCACTCCGGCCGATCAAAACCGATTGTGAACGTCTTGAGCGGCCGTAAGCCTGCTTTGTGGGCGTACGCAACGACGGCGCTGGAGTCCAGGCCCCCACTCAGGAAGACTCCCAGCGGTACTTCGCTCATGAGGCGAATGCGTACGCTCTCTGCCAGGAGGGCGTCCAACTCTTCCACAATTTCGCCCACTGGCCGAGAGGCTCGGTTGCTTTCTTGAAAGTTCAGATGCCAATACTTGCCAGTAGCGACTGCGCCATTTTGATAAGTCAGCCAGTGCGCTGCAGGGAGTTTTCGTATGCCACGGAACATCGTCCTTGGCTCAGAAATGAAGCCTTGTCGAAAGTAAGGAATGACCGCTTCCGGGTCAGGGTCGGCAAACTCCGGGACGGCTGCGAGAATAGCCTTGATCTCCGAACCAAATACCAGCCGACGGCCCTGCTGAGCATAGAAGAGCGGTTTCTTGCCAAGCCGGTCGCGACCCAGAAGCAGACGCTGTGTTCTTTGCGCCCACACGGCCATGCCGAACATGCCGCGCAGAGCGGACAGGCAGTCGGTACCCCTTTCCTCATACAAGTGCGCGATTACTTCCGTGTCAGAGGAAGTACGAAAGATGTGCCCCCGCCGAGTCAGCTCCGACCGCAGGTCGAGATAGTTATAAATCTCTCCGTTAAGAACAACCTGGACCTGGCCATCCTCATTCCCCACAGGTTGGTGGCCGCCCGCCACGTCAATGATACTGAGGCGTCTGATTGCCAGCCCAACACCGTCGCGTACAAAGTATCCGCCTTCATCGGGACCACGATGCCAAATCGCGTCCGCCATATGCTGGAGTGTGCGCCGTATTTCCGCGCTAGACATTGCCGGGTCAATGATGCCTGCTATTCCGCACATTTGGATTTCTACCCAGCCAACTCTCTAAGCTGCACCGCATCATTTCGCGATTTCTGGAGCTGGGACAGCGCGTGCGCCGGTTCAACTCCCTCCGCACAGCAAGTAAGAGGACTTCAGACCCTGCTGGAAAGCGGAATCCGCCGCCGATCGGCCGCGCAAATCCCTTGCATCCCGGCCAGGAGTCCGGCGATCAGGAAGAGCAATTGTTGAAGAGGACGATCCCGGAATAGGTCGACGCCTTGGTGAACCATATGACCAGCGATAGCCACAACGAGGCCGAGTGCAAGAGGTGAGAGAACAGAATCCCCGAGCTTCCAGCATCGCCAGCCTTTGCGCAAAGTGCTCAGTAGAAATGCCACGTAAGCCAGCAGGCCACCAATCCCCGTCTCCGCCAAAATCAATAGGTATTTGTTGTGGACCGCCCATAGCCATTCATGACGAAACTCGGAAGTCGCGTATTGGTCCATAGCCGAAGTGAAATTGTTTGCGCCTACTCCCAACACCGGATTGTCTGCAATCATTCGAAACGCGAGCTTGTTCAACGGAATGCGGGACTCCGCAGATCCTTGGTCATTGCCGAAAAGACGTTCCGAAATGACGCCGTGAAGGGGCAAGTACAGCAACGTAACGACTGCCAGTATAGCTATGGGCCGTTTCAAAGAAATACCGCGCTGGCGCCACTGTACGAAGCACAGCACCATGATCGCCAACACGAGAGCAATCCACGCTCCACGCGAAAAGGTAAAAATTAGAGCGACGCCACCTAGTCCGAGCACCGCAGACGCCAGCCATCTGTACGTCTTTCCCAAATCCACAAAAAGTATGCCGGCTGCGAACGCAAGCATGACGCTGAGGTACGCGCCCGCCACGTTGGGCACTCCGATCGTGCCACCGATTCTCATTCGCCCGCTATCGCCTAGACCCTCGGCAATGATATGGATTGGAAAATCCCACATCGTCGACGCCGTCACCGTGAATTTCATCACGATGATGACCAGGCTCTCAAACAAGCATCCGCCCAGAAGCAAGCACACAACGAACATGACATCCTGGCGGGTTCGTACATTGTTGGCGACATAGAAATAGATCAGGCAGGCTTCCAGCAAAAGGCACACTTCGAAGAGGGAGAGGGTTTGATCTCTGGCGACGAGCACTGAGAGGGCTGAGAGGGCAAGATACGCCACCAAGGCCAAATTGATGTGAAGTGAAGGGCGTTCTCTCGACGGTTTTTTCGCAAGTGCCCGGACGACCCAAGAAGTGTATAGCGCCGCGAGAGCGAGCGTTGTCGCCGAAATACTCAGTCCTTTTAATGCCCCTCGCGCTGCGTCTAGTGGCCGGTAGAAGAGATACGTGCCGAATTCAATGGGGATGTCCAGGATGACAATCGCCAAAAGGAACCTTTGAAAGCTGCTGGAGGCCAAGGCAAGAAAAGGACTCAAAATGGCGATTACCAGCGAGTCCCCGCCGACTGAGCGGAGACGTGGGTAGGTCGCCGTTCCCTCAGTGTAGCTCGGGCTCGAAATGCCTTTGACGGCTCGTACTTGCAACTCTTTCCCCAGGTCTAACCTCCCTTAGCCGATTGCTCCAGGTGCTTGCGTTCCGGGTGGACTCACACACTTGCGGCGGGGCCCTCGTCAAGAGACTTCGGCATCGAAGGGGCATCCTGCCCGGCGTGCATGAAATCGCGTATCGTCTTAGCGACGTACCCGATTTGCTCTCGCGTGATTTCTGCGTACATCGGCAATGACAGAACTTGCTCTGCGCACGATTCGGTGACCGGGAAGTCTCCCCGCTTGTGCCCCAGATCACGATATGCCGGCTGCAGATGGATCGGAATCGGATAATGGATGCCGGCGTTGATACCTCGGCTAACGAGGTGCTCCTTCAGTGCGTCGCGTTGCTCAGCGCGAATCACATAGAGATGCCAGACCGATTCGGCGTCTCCCGTCTCACTTGGAAGCGCAACGTTGCAGTCATCCAAGAATTGGTGATACAGGGCCGCGTTCCGGCGGCGAGCGGCATTCCATTTTTCCAGGTATTTCAACTTGACGCGCAGTACCGCGGCCTGCAGGGTGTCAAGCCGTCGATTGTAGCCACGGAACAGGTGCTGATACTTTTCCTTCTGCCCATAGTTGCGCAGCATTTCCAAACGTTTTGCGACCTTCAGATCATTTGTAACCACCGCGCCGCCGTCGCCGTAGGCTCCCAGGTTTTTGCCCGGATAGAAGCTAAAAGCTGCGGCATGCCCTAACGAGCCCGCCCGCTTCCCCTTGTACCGCGTGCCATGTGCCTGGCAAGCATCTTCAATGATCACCAGCCCATGCTTGTCCGCGAGTTGGCGAATCGGATCCATGTCCGCGGGATGGCCGTAGAGGTGCACAGGAAGAACTGCTTTTGTTCTTGGAGTAATGGCTCTCTCGATAGCAGACACGTCCACTGTGTAGGTGTTCGGGGCTACATCTACAAGGATCGGCGTCGCGCCAACATGCGAGATTGCCAGTGCGGAAGCGATGAAGCTGTTCGCGGCGGTGATTACTTCGTCGCCTGGTCCAATTTCAAATGCCCGGAGGGCCAGCTCCAGCGCCGACGTCCCCGAATCCACGCCCACCGTGTGCTTCGCCTCACAAAACGCAGCGAACTCTTCCTCGAAAAGGCTTACTTCACGGCCCAAGATAAAATCTGTTTGCTGTATTACTCTGGAGGTTGCCTCCTTGATTTCTTCTTCGATGGTGCGGTACTGAGCGGCGAGATCAACGAACGGCACTTGTGGCTGTTTCGAGTGCATCAACATTTGGGTGGACATAATCACCTTTGTTTTCTACCTCCACTTGGAGTCCCTTGCATTCGATGGAACGATTTACGGCTTCAAGCACTCGCACAACGTCTCGGCCTTCAACCCCACTGCTGATTGGCCGATTCCCTGTTCGCACGCATTCCAGGAAGTGTCGGCACTGGTGCTTCAATGGCTCGACCGGCTCGATGCGGGGACTGATGATGTCGCCATCCCGGATCTCGAATCGAAATTCGCCATAGTTCAGAGGTTCGTGTTCGACGGGACTGACGCCCTTCTCAAACACGCGTACCTGTTCAACTCCGTTCAGGTCATTGAAGACGATCCTCTTGTCACTCTTGACCACCACGACCTCCCGCGCTTTGTCCGGATCGGCCCAGCTAACGTGGATATGCGCGAGAACGTTGTTGGGATAGCCAAGCGAGATGAAACCAACGTCGTCACGGCAGTTTCGCAGGACCTTGCCTCCGACCGCACTGACCCAGAGAGGCGTGCTGTCGAGCAGGTAGTTGAAAATCGCGATATCGTGCGGAGCGAGGTCCCAAAGCGCATTCACGTCGCGCCGGATAGGGCCCAGGTTTGTCCTGCGAGCATACAAATAATAGACTCGGCCATGTTCGTCCTGGACGTACTCCTTCACCTTGCGGATACCTGCGTTGAAGATGAAGGTGTGCCCGACCATCAAGATGGCGGAGTTGGATTCAGCCAAGTCAATCAGCTTCTCGGAGTCGGCGGCGATAGTGGTCAGTGGTTTTTCCACGAGGACGTGTTTCCCTGCCATTAACAGGCGGCGCGTCACGTTAAAGTGCGTCGAAGCTTCAGTGCAAACGACAACCGCATCCACGCCCGGCTGCGACGCCGCATCGTCGATCTGCGTTGTCAGGTACACTCCCGGAAACCGTCGCGCAACCTCATTCAGACGTTCTGCACTCTGGTCGCAGACTGCCAGTACGCGCGCATCCGTCAGTTCGTTGAAAATCCGGACATAATTCATGCCCCAGTAGCCGCACCCAATAATGGCGACTCCCAACGGTTTCGCGCTTCCCAGATGTTTCTTGCTTCCGAGTGGAAGCAATGTGGTGTTCATTCTGCACCTCTCCTGGATAGTACCGCTGGGACGGTAAGAAAAAGGATTTTGAGATCCTGCCAGAGGGACGCGTTCTGAATGTATTCGAGGTCCATGCGGATCATCTCTTCGAACGATACCTTGCCCCGCCCCTTCACTTGCCAAAGGCCAGTGATTCCGGGCAGCGCGGCCAGTCTCCTGTGATGCCCGTTTCCATAGCAGGCGACTTCGTAAGGAGGCACGGGCCGAGGACCCACAAGGCTCATGTCTCCTTTCAATACGTTCAAGAGTTGCGGCAACTCATCCAAACTGAACTTCCGCAGAAATCGGCCGAGTCGCGTAACTCGGGGATCATTGGTGAGCTTGAATGTCCCGCCATTTTCCGGCGAGGGCTGGGCACGACCTTCGACAAAGTCTCGAATGTACGCCTCGTGAATTGAAGAATCAGCGTTTGCGACCATGGATCGGAACTTGTACATCGTGAAATTCTGAACGAGCCAGAATGCACGACCCCCAGCCGATTGCCGTTTTGCTCCAACGCGTTCCTGGGTGAACAGCACCGGGCCAGGTGAATCCAGCCTGATTAAGACAGCGATCAGTAAGAATAGTGGAAAAAGAAAGACAAACAGCACACCTGCAAGGATCAAGTCCACGCAACGCTTGCAGGTGAAATAGAAATTTCTTTCTGAGCGGTCGGCCAGCAGGGCTATCCGGCTTGGCCATTGCCAAGTTTGTTGTTCAGCCATTTTGTCTAACCATTCTTTCTGAAATTAGGGCGGTGAGTCGGGTGGGCAGGACTTTCTTAGGGACTGGGGTCTATTAAGAGGCGCCTGCTTCTGAGGGGACGAAGCTCATCACATTCGAAACAGCCCGGGTTTGTAGTCGCGTTTAACCTCACGAGAAGTAAAATCTATCTTTAGAGCCTCCGGTAGATCGCGTCGGGAATTGGAAACGCGCGATTGTTCAAAACAACTCCAAGCACGCTCACGTTTGCCGCTGCAAGATTATCCTTCACGCGTCGCGCCGCTTCCTTCCGCGTGTTATTTGCCTCCACTACCAGCACGACGCCGTCGGTCCAACGACTGAGCTGCATTGCGCTGGCCCGCAGCCGGAGGGGTCCCGAATGGATGACCACGTACCTGAACGTGTCGCGCAGTTCTTTTATTCTTGCCCGCAATCTTTCCGCCATCACGGGAAAACGTAATTCAGTAGCGGACTTCCCTCTTGGCAGCAACCACAGGTCAAGCTCCGGAATTTGCTGGGCAAAATTCTGTATTGGACCGGATTCCAAAGCAGCTTCGGCCAGTCCTTTAACGTTGTCTACACCAAAGTATTCATGGAGCGAGGGCGTCTCGAAGTTTGCATCTACAACACACACTGGTCCTTCCGCGCGAGACGCAAGTATCTTCGCCACGCGGGCACAGATTGAAGCGCAACCAGACTCGCCTTCAAGACTAGCGAACAGCGCTACGCGCGGCGATCCCTGGTTTGTTCCAGGAAAAACACGTTGAACCAGCTTGAATTCTTCTTCGCGCGCGATCGCGTCGATGTCTACATGGTCATCCCGCTGAATGCCGCGCGCCGGTGCTTTCCAATCCCATTTACTTGCGGCTCGCTTAATTCCGTCAATCCAGTGGAATGACGGAGAGAACTTTGGACGGACATCCCGCCTGATCTGTTCCCTCACCGGGGCAGTTGATTCCGCGCCGGTCGAGCTCGTCGGCAACGGGAGTTTCTGTTCCCTAGCTGCTGTTTTCGGCCAAGGACTCTCCACTGCATTTTGCGCGGAGCTCTTCGCAACAAAATCCTCAAAATCATCGATCCAGCTGGTTGGATTTTCCGAGGGTCGGAATACGGTCGCATAATCATCATCTTGTGAAACGGTTGCCTTATTCTGTTCCAGTACATCGGGGGGGAATTTGGACCAGGGACCGGCAGTTCCGAGCGGCGGCTCAGTAACCGTCTCGAAGACGTCTGGCAAGGATGCGTTCGGCATGATTCTCTCGAAGGTATCTTTATCCAGCGCGAGACCTGATTCATCCTTCGCCGCGGAAACAGCATCGTCCGCTTGGATCGCTGTTTCGAACAAAGCCTCGGCGTTGCCTATTTGCTGAAGAAGCTCGAAGTTCCTGCTCATAAGTGTTCGGTTGCTCCGCGCTGCGATTTCAACGTATGTTCTCGTTCCAAAGTCTGTTTCTCACTTTGCCAACGATATCGGGAGCCGGATTTCTTCTCCTACGTGAAGATGGTCAAGGTTTTTTAAATTTGGATTAAGACGGCGGATTTCGGACAAAACCTTGCTGTCATATCGTCCCACCATCGACACGCAGAGGTCTTTCAGCGTGTCTGTCGGTTGAATCACATACGTAAATGTTCGAATTGAACTCTCCCCTGCCCTTGTTTGAGGTGCCTTCGGGGAAGGCACTCCGGAGGAAACACTACTCGTTTGTTGTTCGGGCCTGGGTTCCGAACCCCGAGCCGGAACAGAACTTGCCGTATCGACTTGGGGGATAGCGGAAGGCTGCGCAATTGCCGGTCGTATCCGTGTGCCCAGGAAAATCCCAAAACTGCCGATTCCAACCAAAAAAATCGTTGTCTGAAAAAGATGGCGCCGCCGGAAATTTTCGCGAACCCGGGAATAAAGGGACTTTCGCGATGAGCGAGCGCTCCGAGCAACCTGTGGCGCTGCCCCTTGTTGCGAAACTGCAGGCCGCGCGACTTGCAAACCGGTCGAAAGATCCTCTGCGGCTTCCCTTGCCACTCCGGAATCAATTTGCCTCATCCTCATTGCGCAGCCCAACGATAGCGCATTGAAACACAGATTATTGATGAGCCGTGGTATTCCCCGGCTGCGTTCGGCAATCAGCTCCAAAGCGCCATCCGTGAATAACTCTGCGCCCTGATATCCGGCGACCTTCAACCGATGCTGAATGTACCGAAAGGTTTCGTAAGCGGGAAGCGGATCCAACCGCGTTTGAACTGCAATGCGTTGGCGGAGTTGCACCAACCCGGGTCGCTCCAATCGTTGCGCCAGCGCCGGTTGTCCGGCCAGAATGATTTGGAGCAGTTTCTTGTCCGGCGCCTCAAAATCCGAAAGCAGGCGCACCGTCTCAAGCACCGTGTCGGACAGATTCTGCGCCTCGTCGATGAAAACGACTACGCGCCTTCCTGCCTTTGTCTCGCGAAACAAGAATTCGTTCAGCTCCGAGTGCATTCGGACAATGTCTTCGCCCTTGTTCTCGATGCCTAAGTCATCCAGCAGGTAGCGGATCAGCTCACGGGAATCGCACTGGGTCTGAAACAGGAACGCGCTGTGGACGTAGCCTTTCCATCGCTGCAGAAGCTGGAACAGCAGCGTGGTCTTGCCCATCCCCGGCTCCGCAACCAGGGACAGAAAACCACGTCCCGTTTCAATCCCGTAAAACATAGACGCCAGGGCTTCCCTATGCCCGGGGCTGAAATAGAGGTAGCGGGGATCGGGTGTCACCCCAAACGGTTGGTCACGTAGCTTATAAAAATCAAGGAACATAGCTAATCGCCGTTCTTCGGAAACGCGGCAACCACGGGGCTGCCCAGGAAGGACTCGACTTCTTCCGGCGTCCGCAACGATGGATCCCACCGATCCACAACAACAGCCAGAATTACACTCGCCAGGCTGGCCAGGACCAGCCCAAGTGCCATGACCAGCACCCACTGCGATTGGGAGGTAAACGGCACCGTGGCGGGTTCCGCCACCACCACGTTGGAAAAGCGCTGGCGGTCCAGCGCGTCTGAAATACGCGCTTCCTCCGCTTTGCGGAGATACAGCATATAATTCTCTTCGTCGGACTTGGCAGTCCGGAGCATGTCCTGCTGCAGGAGTTCCTTGCGGTCCAGTTGCTGATTCTCGGTGCGATACGAGCGAATTAGCGAAGACATGGCCCCGGCCCGTGCCTCTGTGGCTGCGAGATCTGTTTTGGCTTTCGCCAATTCAGATCGCACTGCCTCATAAGTGGGGTCGCGGTCCGTTGTTTCGTCTCTTAACGGCGCTTTTTCCGCCGCAGTGATGGCCTCACGCGTCGCTGCAATTTCCTGCTCGACCTCCTGGACTGGCCTGTATGTCGGCTCGAATTTTGTCAGGAGCTCGGTGCGTTTCAGCTCCAATTCCAGTAACTTGGACTTCATGTTCTGCATGAGCTGCGGATTGTCCGAGGTACGCACCTGGGTTGTCTGGCGATTCGGAAGCGCGACTAATTGAGCCTCGAGCGCGGCGATACGTTGTCGGCTCTCCGTTACAGTCGCGCGCGCAGCCTTTTGCTCGGCCTCGAACTCAGCGAGCTTGCGCACCGCCATTTCCTTTTCGAGCGTGGGATTAACTACTCCCTGATCGCGGCTGAAATTGGTTAATTTTTCCTCGGCGTTCTTTAAGGCTTTGCGATACTCCTCAGCCTGCTGGTAGAAGAACTCGTACTGCCCCGGAGCCCGATGCATAGCCAGGTGCTTTTCCAGATACAGACTGGCCAGCGAGTTCAGGACCTTTGCCGCCAGCTGCGGATCTCTTGCCTTGTACGAGACGCTGATTAGATTCGTCAGTTTAATCGGCTGGACTGTCAGCGCTTTCTCCAGCTTGATCACCGCACGCGCAATTTTCTGTTCGTCGTTCTCTTCCGCTTTGCTCCAGAAAGGAATTCCGTTCAAGGACTGGAGATTACAGGCCACCACTACCTTGCCGAGCAAATCCTTGGACCTGATCAATTCCGCTTCCGACTGCAATTCTTCCTCGCTCACTTCCGTTCGCCACTGCACGGGAGTTTCGCGTTCCGGCGACACCACTTGCTCGGCCCGCTCGTGCCGCACCAGAATTTTCATTTGGGCTTCGTATTTCCTGGGCAACAGAAACGCGATAAGGGTGAAGATCGCTACGATCCCCAGGAAGGTATTGATGATTAGCCGCCGCTGGCGAAAACCGATCGCCAGGAAATCGCGCACTGTGAAACCCTGCTTTTCCTCATCCGCGTGAGTGTTCAGTGTTCCTTCGACCATAGCTTTGACCTCACTCCCGTGAGAAACCGCTACAAAACGCCCGGATTTGCATACAGACCAAGCGATGAGGTTGGGATGAATCTGCTGATCTTTGACATTGCATTTTTCGGTACGTAGAGAAAATCGCCAGGTTGCAAGTAGGCATCCTCGTTCAGGTTCGCGTCTTTCAGCATCTTCTTCATGTTCAATTTCTTGACTTGAACCCAGCCATCCGGGACCCGGTGAAATAGCACCACCTCTGAATGTTTCGCGGAATCTCGAAGGCCTCCGGCAATGGCAACTGCCTCCGTTGCCGTCGTTTCTCCGCGCAAATCAAATTTTCCGGGACGACCCACTTCCCCGCCCACAATGAAGAACGGTTTCTCAAAGTCCTTTAACTCCACATTAATCACTGGCTCGTGTAGAATTTTCCCATAAACGGCTCGCAGCGAATCGTTCAACTCGGGCAGTGTCTGGCCTTCCACTCGGATGCTGTCCACTCCACGCAAAGTAATGTAACCGTCGGGTTGCACCGTGACGGTCTGATTGAACTCCGGCGTGAAAGGAAAATTCAATTCCAGCACATCCGCGGAGTGCAGTTGATACCTTCGATTGCGATGCTGGAGCTGAGGCGCTTGCCCTCGATCTCCAGTTCCATCTGCGCTTGGGCGGGCCCCTTGTTGCGAAGGGGAAAGCGCAGGCGTTTTGACGTCTTGCGCAGTCGCCACATACGCCGCGAGCGCCATTGTGCTGGCTACCAAACCGATAGGAAGGACATATTTTCGGATCATCGATACCTCACTTGCTGCCAAATGCCTATCCGCACGATTTCATCGCCCATCGGCTGATTCAGCCGCCAAGCCGTGGGTATTGCCAAGGGGCATTTGGTGTATGGAGATCGATTTTGTTTGATCGGACGAGGCGCCAATTGGAAAAGGCCTTGCCCCATCTTGTGCGCTGCTGATCCACCTGCGGTCAATTTCCACGGCCACGGAGCGCTGTAACAGGCTGACGGATAGCACCAGTTTTAATCCGGACTTGATCTTGAGGACGATTCCAGACAGGCCCTGTAACGGCCCTTCCTCAATCCGAACCATGTGCCCCACTTCCAAGTACGGCCAAGGCATCGTTGGGAGGCCGCTCTTGCCCACGCGCTGGATCGCGGCAATTTCCTGCTCTTCCACAGGAATGGGCGTCTTGCCGACGCCGACGATTTGAATTACGCCCGGTGTCATCAGCACAGGTAACCGGTTGTGCGGGTTCATCCGGCAGAAGAGGTACCCGGGGAAGAGGGGTACATCCACCTCCTTTACTCGATCCGACCACCGGCGAAGGAATTTGCTAACGGGCAAATAGCACTCGTAACCCGCGTTCTCCAGCAACAGGGTCGCATTTCTCTCCCTCCCCGTCCTAGCCAGGATCGCGAACCACGGCCACTGCTGATTGCGCATTCCCATGACAACTCCTCCATAGAGGCTACCGCCCTTGGAGTCCCAGAAATCCCAGGACCCGGCCTCGGCAAATACCTAGCTCCCCTCGGACACACCGTCTCAACTCACACAACATTCACTTTCGAGGGGGTAGCTTGGCTCTGGCGAAAAAGTAGCCCATGCCAAACCCCTTCACAATCCGGTCTTAACCTCAAATTGCGCAAGGGACAATCCCCAGACACGGAAGGAATCGCCTTTTAGCGGTATTGCAGCCCTTCGAGACGGTCGGATAGGATCAATTCACCGGCAGTATCCCCTTTGCCCTGGGCTCAGGTATTACCCTGAATCTAAATCATTGATTCAACTGATTGTCCCCCTCGCACACCTCTCCATATCCTTACTACGCATCACTCCCTCGTCCCGCCCATTGGAGAGAATGTGGGAATACTCATCTGACCCGAAGACATGCTATTCGACTCCCCTGCTTATTTTCTCTTCCTGATACCCGTCGTGCTTCTGTACTGGCGTCTGAACCACCGCGCGCAAAATATTTTTCTCCTTCTGGCCAGCTACTTTTTCTATGGGTGGTGGGACTGGCGCTTTCTCGCTCTGATGATCGGCAGCACCACTGTGGACTACCTGATCGCCCAGAAAATTGCCCCCTCGCGCGGGGATCCCCACCGGAGACAGTGGTTCATCTTCTCGCTTGTTCTGAATTTCACGATATTGGGGATTTTCAAATACTTTGACTTCTTCGCCGGCTCATTCATGGGAGCCCTCGACAGACTTGGCATTCACAATCTTCCACTGCCCTTGATTCGCATTATCCTGCCGCCCGGCATTTCGTTTTACACGTTCCAGGAAGTGGCTTATATCGTGGACGTTTATAAAGGGAGGATTGAGGCCTCCCGCTCCTTTTTCGACTATGGTCTTTTTATCAGTCTTTTCCCGCACTTGATCGCCGGTCCGATCCAGAGACCAGGACACCTGCTGCCACAAGTCCAGAAGGCCCGCACTTTCGATGCCGACCGGTTCTTCGACGGGCTGATGCTGATTTTTTCAGGCCTCATTCGCAAATGCGTGATCGCAGACAATTGCGCCGTTCTGGCAAATGCGGTTTTTGGTGGCCAATTCGGCCCGTCAAATTTCTGGCTCGTGCTGCTAGGAACCTACGCGTTTACCTGGCAAGTCTATGGAGATTTCAGCGGTTACAGCGACATCGCGCGCGGCAGCGCTCAATTGCTGGGCTTCCATTTTATGGTCAATTTCCGCCAGCCTTTCCTCTCGAATCGTCTCCAGGAATTCTGGCGTCGCTGGCACATCAGCCTGAGCACCTGGCTCCGTGATTACTTGTACATTCCTCTCGGCGGAAGTGCTCATGGGCAATGGAAAACCGCACGGAATCTCTTCATTACGATGGTTCTGGCCGGCCTCTGGCACGGCGCAAATTGGACGTTTGTCATCTTTGGTGCCATTCACGGAGTCGTGCTAGCCGTGGAGCGTTACTTCTTTCCTGCCCGGTCCAAGTCAGCGCAGGCGGATGTTCCTCCACGCTCCCCCGGCTTCCTAACACTCTGGGGCCAGAGAATTCTCACATTTAACATACTTGGCTTGAGCCTGGCCTTTTTCCGCGCCACTTCACTCCGCGCCGCTGTCCAACTGTTGGCTGGACTTTCAAATTTCGCCTGGCGGAGTGAATACGCCTCGGCGTTCTTCATGCTTTGCCTATTCTCCATTCCACTCTTCGTGGTGGACCTGTTACTGGAAGCCAGCAACCACGAATATCCCTTCGCAACTTCACCGTATGCGGTTCGAACCGCCCTTGCAGCCGCTGCGCTTCTCGTGCTGGCACTTTTCTCAGGGAGCAACCTCAATGCCTTCGTCTACTTCCAGTTCTGAGCCCCGCGCCCTCTTTTATTCCAAAGTGCTCGTCGGGATCTGTGCTGTGGTCATTGTCTTGTTTGAATTCTTAAGCGACTATCTGCTCAAACACCACTCCGAAACCCACAATCGCGTTTCCCACCAGTACGCCGAAGCCCTCAAAATGCAGCCGGCAAGGCCGGGCCAGCCAACCTCAGTTCTTATGGTGGGCAATTCTCTTTTGCTGGAAGGCGTCGACGTAAATCGTCTGAAGGAATTGACCTCGGGCCAAATGCACATCTGCCCCATTTTCCTCGAGGCCACCGGTTACTATGACTGGTTCTATGCGTTGCAGCGCCTTTTTCGGGAAGGAGCCAGGCCCCAAGTCGTGGTCTTCGGTGTTGGAGTAAATAGTTTCCTCGCGAACAGCGTGCGCGAGGACTACGTTCCATTGATGTTATTTGATATGCGGGATTCGATTGGTGTGGCTTCCGCTCTCAAGATGGATCGGACAGCCAGTAGTAACCTCCTGCTGGCTCATTCCAGCGTCTTTTGGGACACTCGCACTGTCCTTCGGACACAGATCCTTCGTCACACCGTTCCCCATTACCAAGAGCTCGTTTTGCTCCTGAAGCCGCAACCTGTTATTCCGCCACCTGCGCAATTTCAGGCAATTGCAAGCAATCGTCTTGAGCGCCTTCGCGAGTTATGTGAGTCCCATGGGGCCAAGCTGATCATCCTTGTTCCACCGACTCCCTCTTCGGAGGATGCCGTCCACCAAATGGCGGTGGCCGCACAAAGAGCTCGCGTGGAGACGCTGATACCAATCGACCCAGCCGCCCTCTCGGCCAGGTATTACCAGTCCGACGAGCTTCATCTCAATCCCGAAGGCGCCAGACTCTTCACAACGGCATTGGCAACGTTCCTTCCTCGTACCGTGGACCATGAACAGGGAGCTTCTCCAAACTAGGGGACGGGTTGTGCCACGGGGTATATCTTAATTCCTCGATTGATAGGCTAGAGCGCCAAATGTTCTGGGGGAATCGAGTAACTGTAGGATTCCGAATGGTCCCGGAGGAGGGGGTCGAACCCACACGGTACTAAGTACCACTGGATTTTGAGTCCAGCGCGTCTGCCAGTTCCGCCACTCCGGGGCATCACTTCAAAATAGCACGCCGTCGGGATGCACTCAAGGCACGGCTGGTAGTGGGCCAGTATTCTGGGAGTCTAGAACGAAACTCTAGCGCTCAGCTGGATTTCGCGCCCTGGCGTCATCGCCATGGTGATGGTTCCAAACTGCGGCGTGTTTACAAAACGGTTTGGCGTGCCGAGGTTTACCTTGTTTAGCGCGTTGAATGCTTCCGCCCGGAACTGGAAATTGGTTCTCTCGCTGATCCGGAAAGCTCTTGCCAGCGCGAAGTCTAACGTCTGGATCGGCGGGCCATATACCGAATTCCGGCCTGCGTTTCCGTAAGTAAACGCGGGCGGAGCTGCGAACGCAGCGGGGTTAAACCACTCCGCAGGAGTGCGCGTTCCTGGCCCAAACAGGGTTTGGCCCGTAACGTTGGCTCGAATCGGGTTCTCACCCAGCACCGTCCCGGAGTTCGCTGTGTCTCCAAACACGGAGATCGTGAACGGCATTCCCGATTGCACCTGGTAGATCGTTGACAAATGCCAGTCCTGGGTGACAAGCCGAACCCATTCTTGCTTCCGCAATGCAGGAATATCGTAAACGCTGCTCAGCGCGAAGCGATGCCGTACATCGCAGCCGGGGCCCTTCTCCAGGTCTAGGTTCCTGTTGTCTTGCGGGATGGTCGACTCGTCCATTGGCGAACGGAAGTCCGGCGCGTTGGTCAGACTCTTCGCCAGTGTGTAGTTGGCCAGGAAGCTGAGGCCGTGAGAATAGCGGCGCCGTACGTTCACATAGCCTGCGTCATACCAGCTCTGCGCGGTGTTCTCCAGCAGATTGATCGTGCTGACCGGAAAGGTTTCGCTTTGTACGACGGCATCGGTGCTGCTCGGCGTCAAAACCGTGCCCGGCACAAACGTAAGCGTTTTGAACGGGCGCCGCGGGCCAAGGGGGCCTGGTCCTGGAAGAGTGTTGTTGATCAGGTGCGCCCTTTGCAGGTGAAAACCGCGCGAGCCGATGTAGCCGATTTCCAGTGAAGTGTCTTGTCCGAAGCTCTTTTGCACCGACACGTTCCATTGCTGTACATACTGTGCCGGCGCGTGCGAATCAAACGCCGTAAAGCTTACGGTAGTCGGCGTCAGCGTCCCCGTTCCCAACACGGGTGTGCCGAAGTTCATGCCGGTGTTGAAAAGCGCTGCTGGCGGCGTGAAGTTGTCGGCTTGCTGCGTCTCGGGGAAAACGTACGGGACATTGTGCCGCTGGTTGCACCACGTGTTCAGATCCACTGGTGTGAAGAAGATTCCGTAAGCGCCGTGGAAGACCAGGCCCTTACTTGGAAGATTCTTGGCAATCCCTAGGCGCGGCGTGAAGTTGCGCTTGTTCGCGTACATCAGGCCTTTGGGGTAACCCAACTGGCCACCGATGAAAACGGAGGGAACGCCATTGTTGAAAATCAGGTTCGTGTTGGTGCTCTGCCTGTCATAAAGAGGGCTGGCGTACTCGTAGCGAAGGCCGATGTTAAGAGTGGTCGTCGGCGTCACTTGCCAGCTATCTTCTGCAAAGCCCGCCGTGCCCCAGGCCCGCAAATCCATCTGTGGTACGCCGGCCTGGCGCTGCTTCACCGCCGGCAGGCTGAGCAGCAAGCTGGCCAGCCCGGATCCGCTTCCATCATTGAAGCCAAATTCAGTGGTGTACCCCGTCGTGTACTGGTAAAAGCCCCGGTTTTGGAAGAATCCCCACATCGGCCAGATGTAACGATGGAATTCACCGCCAAACTTCATACCGTGACGGCCGCGCTGCCACGCATAGCTGTCTCGCACTTCGATCGTCGTGTCCCATGCATGCATGGGCGTTGCCGCAAAAGTGTCGCCGATTCCGGTGTATCCCTGAACGGCAAACCACGGCGCGCCCCATGCGTACTTGCCTCCAAAGCCTATGCCCTGAATGCCCAGCGCGCTGACGATATCGTTGACTCCGTCATTCTGCGACGTGCGGTCCATGGATAAGCGAGAAAGCGCCAGCGACACAGTGTTGATTTTGTTGCTCGCAAAAACGTGGTTCCACGACCCCACCGCCTGCTGCGATAGGTTGTTGAAGTTCACGCCAAATCCAGGCAGGTTTTCCGTTGTCGTGGTCATTCCGCTGCTCGGCGAGAACCCATTTTCACCCCCGGCAGAGTAGCGAACCAGCAGCGTGTCACCATTTGAGAAGTTATGGTCCACGCGAAATGTGCCCTGGTCCTGGAAGTGCGTCTCGTTGCGCACATCGAGGTAATTGTTCGAATCCGCGGCGCCGGCCATCATCATCATGTTCGGCATCGGCAGATACTGGAGCAAAAAACTTTCAAGCAGAGGATTGATCCTGTCCGAGGGTATTTGATTGTTGGAAAATTTCGAACGCGTATAGGGAAAATTCGCCGGCCCCGTCGGCAGACTCGGGTTGTAATTCGGATTCTTCACCGCCGTGGTCGGGTCATAAATTCTGACGTTGCTCAAGCTGAAATCCCCCATGATTTCAGCCTGCGTCGGTACGGTCAAAACTTGCGCGTCTGCCTGCGCCAGGCGCAAACCCTCATAATTCACAAAGAAAAATGTCTTCTTTCCGATGAGCGGCCCTCCGAACGAGGCGCCAAAATTATTTTGCACCAGGTGATTGTTGCCCATGGATGCAAACGTGCTCGCATCCATTGCGCCATTACGGAGAAATTCGTAAACCGTCCCGTGGTATTGGCTCGAGCCGGAATGCGTCACGATATTGATTTGCCCTCCGCCTGCCCCTCCCATGTCGGCAGTGTAACTGCTCGTTTCCACTTGAAATTCCTTGACCGCATCCGGAGAAGGGCTCAGGTTCTGCGTATTGAACGTCGGATCCGTGTTTGTGGCGCCATCGAGCAGGAAAAAGTTCGCATTGGGCCGGGCACCCCCAATTACCACTGCGGACCTCTGCCCTGGCCGCCAATACAACGGATTCGTGGACCCCGTCTGCGCCCCAAAACCGATGTGCGCCCCGGGCACCGTGAGCACCAGGTCAATCAACATGCGCCCATTCAGTGGTAGCTCGCGAATGGACGTGGGCTCGACGACTTCTCCCACGCTCGCGTCCTTCGTTTGCAAGACTTCGCTTCCCGCCGTGACCCTCACTCCCTCCGCCAAGGAGCCAACCGTCAGTGTGATCTCCAACGCCAGCTTTTGGCCCACCTCCAGCCGTAACGACTGCCTTGCCGTGGCCAGGCCCGATGCCTCAACTTTCAGTTCGTAGTCATCGGGCAAGAGCGCTGGGGCTTCGAACAATCCTTGCTGGTTCGTAACCACCCGGCGAATTGCTCTCGTGCTCGCGGCCGTGAGCTCGACCGCGGCCCCCGCCACCGGAAGATGTTGCGAATCTGTGATGGTTCCCGTGAGAAGGGCGTAGTTACTCTGGCCAAATGCGGGTACCGCAGTCCCCAAAAGGAATAGAAGTATGCAAGATCGCCTCATGCGATTTGCCCTCCAAAAAATACACGCTCAAATGAACGTGGTTCCGGGCACAAGAAACGAACGGTTCAGCCTTCGTGAAATAAACGCACAGCCCCGGTTGGGCGAAACTCTATCGATGACCTGGAGGGGCAGCAATAGTAGGAAACCATTAGAAGGCGCTTGGCCCGGGAATTTTCCGCAAATGGAGCCCTTCCGATGCCAATCCAAGCGGCCCCATCCTCCACATTTTTTCCACAGCCCTCGGCTGGACTCCCTTTCACCCAGGCGCTAGCCTATAGGGCCCGTTCGGCAGGGGCCTTCTCGCCACGGAGGCATCCGAGCGGATTTTCGAGGCTGTGCATGGCTACTGTTACGTCGCTTCCCTCCGGTTCTCATCCGGAGCACCGCGGTCTGTCCTTTTGGATGGATCGTGTCAGTAAGGAGCTGGAAAACGTCCGTTCTTCTCCTGACCCGGACGCCGTTCACGATCTTCGTGTAGCCATCCGCCGCTGCCGTTCCGTCGCTGCGGTGATGGAAGAAGTGGACCCCGACCCCGCTTGGCCGGCTATGCACAAAGTCCCGCGCAGACTCTTCCGCGGGCTGGGCGCCCTTCGCGACGCGCAAGTCATGGACGAGTGGGTAAGAAAGCTCGCTCCCGAAACGGACCCCGTCCGCACGCATCTGCACACGGCATTCGAAACGAACGAACCAAAGCTGCGTGAGAACGCCATACGCCTGGCCGGCAAATTCGACCAGAAGACCTGGAAGCGCCATGAGCGCACTCTGCGCCAGCGATCCCGCCTCGTGCCAGTTGGGAGCCTCGCCGCCGAGTGTCTCGCACTGGAACGATTCGAACTTGCCAGGCAGCTTCACGCTAAAGCCTTGCGCACCGAGAAACCCAAGCCCTGGCACGCCTTGCGCATTGGGCTAAAGCGTTTTCGCTACACCGTGGAAAGCCTGCTCCCCGAGCATTACGTTGCCTGGAGTAACAATCTCAAGCGCCTTCAGGACCTCCTTGGCGAGATTCATGATCTCGATGTCCTGGCTGCGATCGTCAAGAAGTCCGACCTTCACGAAACCGAAGACTCTCTCAAACTCTGGAAGGAATTTATCGGCCAGGAACGCAACGAGCGCATCGAGACCTATCGCCAGCTCACTCTCGGAAAGACCAGCCTCTGGAACATTTGGCGCTCGGGCCTGCCCACGAATGGCCGCGTCGAAGCCGCCGCTATGGCTCGCTTGCGCGCCACCGCTCGCGCCGTTGATCCCCACGTGCGCCGCACGTCCCAGGTATCCCGCGTTGCCATGGCCCTCTTTGATGCCCTCAAGCGTGCGGAAGCCACCCCTGCTTTCAGCGACGCCGCCCTTCGCCGCATTTTGCTGGCGGCGGCTCGCCTGCACGGCATCGGCGACGCGGATACTCGCAAGTCTCCCCAAAAAGCCGCCCGCAAATTTCTTCTTGGTCTGGCCGTTCCTCCCGGATGGAGCAACGAAGATTGGGAGCTGCTCGCACTTGCAGTTCGTTACCATCGTGGGGCCGAGCCTCGCTCGAAGAAGGGTCCGTTCTCCAGGCTTTCCGCGGAACAGCGAAACAATGTGCGGACTCTGGCTGGTGTTTTACGTTTGGCTCGCACGCTTCGCAAGGGCGGTGTCGTCAGCGGCTCTGGGTTTCGCGCCGAAAAATCCGCGGACGCTATTGTCCTTCGCGTTCCCGGCCTCCCCGATGATGTCGGAACGGCTGCGCGTCTCGCCGCCGGCAAACATCTCTTGGAAGAGTACCTTGGCGTGCCATTGATCGTGAAGGCCGCTGCGATGCCCGAGAAAATCGTTACGCTGACCCCGCAGCAAGTTCCGGAATTTTCGGTTCTCGCTTCCGATTGAACCCGCCCGTGCCCTACTTCCCTGCTCGCCGCAGGAACTTCGGTGTCGCCAGCCATACCAGTTCCCCAATCGGCGGCCAGAGCCGTTTCAACTCCAGGTATGCCACCCCCGCTTTTTTCAACGCCGTCAGATGTTTCTTCGAACCAAGCGCAGTGGCAATGACGTCGTCGAGCTGCGGTGCATGCCCAAACAAGAACACAGTGGAAGCCTGCTTCTGTTTCACAAGCTCCCTAAAAAGCTGCGAAGGTTCCGCTCCCGGCAGCAGCAAATCCGTCCGCCGGATCTTCTGTTTGGCGTACTCCAGTTCACTCGCAAAAATCTCCGCCGTCTGTGCGGCGCGCAGGTACGGGCTTGTCAGGAACAAATCGGCCTTCACTCCGAGCGCCGCCACGCCTTTCGCTACCTGCTTGGTCTTCTCGACGCCTTCCTCCGTCAAATACCTTTCCGGGTCCGGAGGGCATTTCGGATCTTCGCGATCAATGGCGATCCCGTGCCGCACAATGTAGAGCTGCATGATTGCCTCTCAGCGTGCCACTGGAATTCGTTGCTAGATCTTCCCACTGCAACCCTGACACTTCTTTCTGACTTAGAAGCAAGAATTACGGCTTAAAACTTTTAACTTCCCAGCGCCTGTCGGAAATACAGTCTCACGTGGAATTCCCTTTCAAACAGTTCCGCGCTGCGATTGGCGTCCCGCAAATCTTCAACGGCATCGCCCCGCGCGTGTACTTGCAAACTGACGGCCCCGCGCTGAAAGGAAGCGCGGATCTTCACCGCCTTCTGCCGGTGGGAATGATCGAGCGCCTCGGCGATTCGTAGCATTGCAGCCAGTCGCCGTGTGATGCGTTTGTCCGCATTGTTCAGCGAAGAATACGCCGTGTGGTGCCCCGCCGGCTCCGATTTTCGATTGTGATAGCGCACCAGCGCAGCCACCACGGCTCGGTCGCGCCCCTCCAGTCCGGGAATGTCGCCGTTCAGCGTCAGGTACTCCCCATGTTTGTGATGCCCGCGGTGGCTGATCATGTGTCCGATGTCGTGCAGAAGCGCGCCCGCCTCCAGCAGCACTCGTGACTGCGCCGGCATATGATGTACTGGCTGAAGCTGATCGAACAGTTGGATGCTCAGTTCCCTCACGTGTTCCGCGTGCTGCTGTTCGTATCCGAGCCGCCTTGCAAAACTGCGTGTCCCCACCAGCAATTGCCGCGCCGCAGCGTTGTAATGATGCGGCTCCTTGCGCGAGAATGCGTCACGAGCGATGTCATCCAGCAATCCCTCGCGCACTCCTACCCCAGGGATGCTAAACGATCGCAAGTTCAAGTAGCGCCCCAGCGTGATCAGCGTGAGCGCCGCAATTCCCATCACATCCGCGCGGTCTCGCCGCACCGCATAGGTCTTCATCCGCTCGCGCACGTCCCGCTCCAGGATGTCGGGCAAGCGTTCGCGCAAAAGCGATAACTCCAGTGTTGGCAATCCGTGTTCGCGGGGACCGGGCGCGACGAGCGCCAGTGTTTCTGCGCTACCGCCCAGCGCTGCCGCGACACACTCGCCCAATACTGGCCGCGGCGTCAGTTTCGATTCCAGCAATGCCCGCACGTATCGCCTTACCTGTTCCTCTTGCGCCGGACGAATCACTCCGGGAAAGTTCAGTGTGGTCATCAGCCGCACGCTGCCCACGGGCAATTGCGCGGTTTGTTCCACGCTGTGCTCTTTCAGAATGGTGATCTCCAGGCTCCCTCCGCCCAGGTCCGCGATGCAACGGGGCGGCGTCTCCGGCCCCAGCGCCGCTAATACCGCCTCCCTGCCCAGCCGCGATTCCTCTGTTGCACTGATGACTTCCAGTAGGATTCCTGTTTTCAGTCTGATATGGCGGACAAACGCTTCGCGGTTTCTCGCTTCCCGCGTGGCGCTGGTCGCCACAGCGCGGTAGCGTGTTACTCCGAATTCATCCATGACCTCATGAAAATGCCGGAACGCTTTCACCGCCTTTTTGAAAACTTCTTCGCTGAATTGGGGACGCAAAAAAACGCCTTCCCCCAATCGCAGGGAATAGCGTTCGTTATGCAGCGGTTCGACGTCCAGAGCAGAGTAAGCGCGCGCCACGGAGAGGCGCACTGCGTTGGAACCGGCGTCGATGGCGGCGATGTGAACCGGCTCGGACATTGCCGGTCTTACCGCCAAAGATGGGCTAGTGCCGCGGAAGGAGTGTATTTCGTCGCGCGAATCCCCAATTGTTCGGCGATGCGCTGGCGCAACTGCTTGTTGACGACGGAGACGCTGGCCTCGCCGTCCAATTCAAGGAAGTTATTCTTCTTGGCCATGACTTCGAATTCGCGCTTGATCATCGTTTGATAGCGGATAAAAGACCAGTACAAGTCGTGCGAAAGCGACATGTCCCGTCCCGCTTCCCAATAACTGATCGCCTGCGCTTTTTTGAATTCGCGCCCGAAAGCCGTCTCCGGCCGTACGTTCAGCCAGAATGTCAGGTGTGGCCGCAGCGCCATTGCATAAAGCCCGCTCAGGTAATCGCGATTGATGCCTCGCACCACACCGCGCGCAATCAGCGTGAAAATAAATCGGTCTGCCAGCACAATCGTGCCGGACCGCAGCGCCGGCAGGATGCGGTGTTCCACTTGATCGAAAAAGTCCGTTGCATACATCAGCGAAAGCGTCAATCGCGTTGCCGCGTTCTTCGCCAGCAGTTCATCGATGTCGCGCCCTACCAGGTTCGAGCGGCGCAAGCCGCTGGTCTGCACGGCAAAGCCTTCCGACTCCAGCCATTCCTGAAGCAAGGCAATCTGCGTAGACCGGCCCGAACCGTCCATCCCTTCAATGACGATCAGATTGCCGGTGATTTCACTAGGATCAACCCCCACCAGCGGCTCGCCAAAAAAATATTGCGACGTCGCATCTTCCGCAGCCGCTGCAGTCTTCGCCGCCGCCGCTGGCGGCGCGGTTGAAGCAGCAACCGCTGAAGGTGTTTCTGCGGGAACCGCCGCCGGCGTTTTTTCTTTTTCCTGGTCCGGCATGCTCACTCCGGTTCCTGAAGGTGCGGCGCAAATCGCTTAAGATCTATTTTTGAAGCCACGATGTCGCGCATCTGTTTTTGCAGTTTGTTCACCGGCAGCGTGCCGTCCAGCACCACGAAATTGTCGGTGTCCACCATCTTGTCGTACTCTTCCAGAATTCGCGCCTGGAACAGCCGGAAGCTCTCCGCCCGGTCATACGACATCCCCAAATCCATGCCCGCTTCATAGTATTTCAGTTTTGGACGCCCGCTCAGGATGCGATGCACCGCCACGTCCAGCGGCGCTCGAAAATAAAACGTAATGTCTGGAACCGGCGCAAACCGGTACAAGTTTCGCAGCCACCGCGCCGGGCATCCTCGTGCCGCATCCCGCGCAAACGCCGTATAAATATAACGGTCCGCTAGCACCAGGTAATCGCCCTGAAGCAGCGGCATGATTTGCCGCTCGCAGCGGTCCGCAAAATCCGCCGCGTGCAGCAGAGAAAACGTCGTCGGCGTCAGCAACCGCCGCTGTTTCCCGCGCCGCGTCGCGGACTTCACCAGGGGCGAAGAATTCCATTCCGTAAAATGCAGCCGGTATCCGCCGATTTCCAGCCACCGCTTCAGCAAATAAAGCTGCGTGCTCTTGCCCGACCCGTCTGTCCCTTCCACCACGATCAACGCGCCCGGATACGCGCGGCTGGGAACAGGCTTGCCTGGCTGCGGAAGAGTGGATTTCGCCGGCTCGGTCCGCGGCGGCTTTTGTATGACGTCTTGTGTTTCGGTCATCTTATTCGCAAGAAGCTGGCCTGGTCGGACAGTAATCCTTCATTGTTACTGTGGCATTACAACATACGCCCCCGCTTCCGGCAAAGCGGCGGCCCGTCAATTAGAAAATTGTGACCTTAATGTGCAGAAATTTCTTCGGATTCTGCCGGAAGTCCCCAACCAGCAGCCGCATGTCCCCGGTTAGTCCCGCCAGGTTGTCATACAATTTCGGGTCGGAGAAAAGTTTCCCTGCCGTCGTCGTATTGTCATTCAGTTTCGCGGATGCGGTCGCCAGATTCGCACTCGTATCGCGCAACCTGTTGTACAGCGTGTCGTCCGTCACCAACTTGCCCAGCGTACCCTTTCCCGCCCGTGCATCACGCAGCATGACATTCCCGTGAGTCACGGCCTCCTTCGCCTGATCATAGAGCGTGGGGTCATACATCAGTTTTCCAATTGTCCCCTTTTGCGAGCGCACGTCCGCCAGAATCACGTTCACGTTGTCCAATCCCTTGTCCACTTTCGTGTACATTTCGTCCGACGCTACAAGCTTCCCAAGAGTTCCTTGCCCCTCCTGAACATTCGTAATGATTGTGTCACCCTTAGCCAGGATATTCTTCAGGTGGTTGTAGGCCTGCTCGTCCGTCAACAGTCTACCCAGCGAACCCTTGCCCTGCTGGACTCCATTGATGAGTTCCTGCACGTCAGACGACAGCGCGGTAAGGTTGCCCAGCAACTCCGCGCTCCTCTCTACCACTTCTTTCATCGCTTTTTCTTCGGCCCCAGGAATCACGCCGGCATCGCTGATGGGAGTTCCCGTAAAACCTCGCGTGATGTTGACGTAGCGGTTGCCCAAGAGCCCTTCTGTCACCAGGCTGGCGACGGAATCCGTCAGAATGTCACTCTGATATCGCTTGTCGACACGCATCACCACTTCAATGTTCTTGTTCTTATCCACAGCCTTCCCCCCCGTCCGTGGCAGCAACCGGATCGATTCCACGTTTCCGACTTCTACTCCGTCCACACGAACAGGCGCCCCATTCGATAACCCTCCTACTTCTGGCAGATACGTTGTCAGCCGGTATTTCGGCCCCAGAATTCCCCCGCCTCCTGTCACGTAGAAAATCCCCGCCGCCAGCACGAAGAGGCCCACCAGCACAAAGAGGCCAACACGCAATTCCGTCCACGTCAGTTGTTTTCGATGCGGCATCGCTGCTTCCCTCCTTCGCTACCGTAAAACAGATTACTCTAAAATTACTCCAGAAAGCGCCTGAGATAAGGGTCTTGGGAACTGGCAATCTCCCCGGGTTCCCCTTCAAAATAAATTCCGCCGTCCCGGTACACCAAAAATCGCGTTCTTGCCGCGTTCGCCGCCGCTACGGCATTGCCATTTTGCGCGTTGGGAACCACGCGCTTGGTCACAGGGTCGAAGTGAAAATTCGCCAGCGCAAAACCGTCCTGCAAGCGGTGCGTCGCAAGCAGGGCCGTCACTCCATACACATCGCGCAGCCGCAAAATCAGCGTAATAATCGTCTGCGACGTCACCGGGTCGAGTCCCGCGGTCGGCGAATCGTACAGCACGATGGGCGGCTGGTTGATCAGTGCCCTCGCAATCGAAACGCGCCTCTTCATGCCCCCCGACAGCTCCGAAGGAAGCATGTCGACGGTGTGTTCTAGTTCTACGAATCTCAGGACTTCCAGAACTCTCGGTTCGATCTCTCCTTCGGATACCCGGTCCTCGCGAAGACGGTACGCCACGTTCTCCCCAACCGTCATCGAATCGAATAGCGCCCCTTCCTGAAACACAAATCCAATCTTCCGCCGAAACGGCAGCAATTCTTCTTCGGTCATTTCCGAGATCTCATTGCCGAGCACGATGACGCTTCCGCTATTGGGCGCCAGCAGCCCCGCGGCCATTTTCAATGTCAGCGTTTTTCCGGTTCCCGTTTCACCCAGCAGGATCAGCGTCTCCCGCTCCTGCACCTGAAACGTCACTCCGCGCAGCACTTCCCCCTCGTCGAATCCCACCCACACGTCCTGGAACGTGATGGCCGGTTCGAACCCCAACCCCTCTTTTGTCTGTGCGCTCATCAAGCTAGTTCGTGATTATAGCGGCAAACGCGGAATGCGTCGGAAGGAAACCTGCCCGAAGTCTTGGGTGGGTTGCATCAGAAGACTTTGTCGGAAAGATACAGCGAAAGTTTCGTCAAAAATGCGTCCGCCACGATAATCAACACCGAGCCCACGACCGCCGCCGACGTCGTGGCGCGTCCTACTCCCTGCGTACCTCCGCGCACCGTCAGCCCTTTGTAGCACCCGATTGTGGTCAGAATGAATCCAAACACCACCGGTTTCGTGAATCCCTGCATCAGGTCCGCGAAATCCAGCGCGTCAATTGCGCGCCGCCAAAATGAAATGGCATCTAGACGCAGCGAAAACACGGACGCTGTGCATCCTCCCAGCAACCCGATAAAATCCATGATCGCCGTCAATAAGGGAACCATCAGCAGCCCGGCAAGCAATCGCGGCGCCACCAGTTTGCGGCTGGGGTCCGTTCCCATCGCGCGCATCGCGTCCACCTGCTCGGTCACCAGCATCGACCCAAGCTCCGAGGCGATTCCCGTTGCACACCGTCCTGTCACGAGTAAACCAGTGAAGGCCGGGCCCAGCTCGCGCACCAGCGCAATCGCCACCACGTCTCCTGTCAATGAGGTCTGTCCAAATCGAATAAATTGCGCCCCCGTCTGCAGCACCATCACTGCACCGATGAAGAATCCAGACAACAAGATAATGGGCAGTGACCCTGCGCCGATAAAATCCATCTGTTCCAGCGTATCTTGGAAGTAGTGCGGGCTTGTGAAGATGTCGCTGAATGCGCGTCCGGAGAGCAGCGCATAGTCCTGAACGGAGGCCACGATCCGCTTCGCCGCATCCCCCAATACTTCAACCACGGAGACGGCTTCTTCTTCTTTTGTCTGGCGGCCGGTGACCTGAAGATGAGTATCTGCCACGAGTACCTGTTCGCGTTGGCTTTCCGCGACGAACTGCTCGGACAACTACATCACCGAGAGCCTAACTGTGTGGCAACAGCACGTCAAGTCAGGGATTGGAAATTCCCTCTATCCTAAACAATATCAGTAACATGAGCCCGGTCGTCAACCCAGCGCTTTGAGTATTGCCAGCTCGCCAAATTTCATTCATAGCGTAAAGCTTCGATCGGATCGACGCGCATCGCACGGCGCGCGGGGATGTAGCAGGCGAACAATGCGACACCGGAGAGCAAAATCGCAACGACGCCGAACGTGACTGGATCGGACGCGCCAACTCCGTAGATCAGAGTGGTAATGAGGCGCGTGAATCCGAACGCAGCTACGACTCCGATGGCGACGCCGATCAGCGTAATCTTCAATCCCTGTCCCAACACCATCTGCAAAACGTCTTTTCTGGATGCGCCAAGCGCCACGCGAACTCCAATTTCGTGGGTGCGCTGGCCAGTCAAATAGGAAATCACCCCGTAGATTCCGACGGCGGAAAGAATCAGAGCAAGCGCGGAGAAAGCGCTGAGGAGAAACATGGTCAATCGTTGCGTGGAAATCGAGCGAGAAACGATTTCTTCCATGGGCCGGACATCGTAGAGGACCGCGCTGCTCACGACTCTTTCAGCGCCCTTCCGGATGGCGCCGGTGAGGTCTCCCGCGTTGCCTGTTGTCCGGGCGACATATCCGCTTCCGTTGGCCAAGAGCGTCCAGAATCTATCCGGCACTTGCCAAACCGGCAGATACAGCTGGGCTTGCAAATCCTGATGCTGCCGCGAACCCAGACCCCAGTGTTCGACGTGTCCGACGACGCCGACGATCTCCGGCTGCATATCGAGCAAGCCGACGTTGAGGTGTTTTCCGATGGGATCCTGATTGGGAAAATATTTGCGCGCGAAACTGGCATCAATCAGGGCGACGCAGGGCCCGTGCTCATCATCGCGGTTGGTGAAGGTGCGTCCGCGCTCGACAGGAATGCGCATAGCTTGGTGATAGCCTGGATTCACAAGATAAAAGAGAGCGAAAGGCATGTCATTATCGTTTGCGGGCTTGGGCTGACCTTCGAGCCAGAAAGGAACTTCGGAATCTCCGGTCATAGGCAGCGAACCGCCCATCATGGAAGCGGTTTCCACACCGCGTACGCTTTGGAGTTGTTGCAAGGTCTCGCGGTACATGGCGCGAAGCTGATCCGCGCTGGCAGCGGAATTGGAAGTCGAGGAGATCGCGAAAGTCAGAACGTTGTGCGGATCGAAACCGGGATTCACGTTGCCAAGCGCTGAGAGCGTGCGAATCATCAGCCCCGCGCCAATGAGAAGGACAACGGCCATAGCCATTTCGACTACGATGAAAACGCTTTGCGCGCGATGACGAGCGCCGCTCGACCCACGTCCGCCTTCCTTCAACGTTTCCTGAGTATCGGGCCGCAGTGTCTTGAGCGCGGGAATCAATCCGAAGACGATGCCGGTCAAGACGGAGATGCCGAGCGTGTAAAGGAGCACGTGGCTGTCGAGAGCGATCTCCTCTGAACGGGGCACATTGGTGGTCAGAGTCGCGAGGAGAACGCGAACGCCTAACTTCGCCAAAAGGAGACCAATGCAGCCCCCAGCGATACCAAGCAAGACGCTTTCGGTAAGCAACTGGCGAAGCACCCGCGCGGGACTGGCTCCGAGAGCAGCGCGAATCGCGAATTCGCGAGTGCGGCCAGTAGAGCGCGCGAGAAGGAGATTGGCAACGTTGGCGCAGGCAATCAAGAGCACGAAACTGACAGCTCCGAGTAGCACAAGCAAAATTCCCTTCACATTGCCGACAACATCGGCCTTGAGTGGGATCAGGGAGATGCCCATGCCCTTGTCGGCCTCGGGATACGCAGCGGCGAGATTTTCCGCGATGCGATTCATTTCTGTACGGGCCTGCTCGATGGTGACGCCGGGCTTCAGGCGGCCGATGGAGTTCATGCCCATGCTGATGCGGCGGTCGCGGAAAGTAGGATCGGTCCACTGGCCGATGGGGACGTAAAGGTCGGTAGGGCTGAGGCCGGTGATACGGCCCTGAGCTACTCCAATGATTGTGTAGGACTTGCCGTTCAGCGTGATGCTCTTCCCCAAAACGTCCTGCGACAATCCAAACTTGCGCTTCCATAGCCCGTCGCCGAGGATGGTGACCGGACCGGCGCCCGCCTGATCTTCTTCGGGACGAAAAGTGCGGCCGAGCAGCGGCGGCAAGCCGAGGGCGGGAAAGAATTCCGCGGAAATCATGTGAATGTGAACGCGCTCGGGTTCACCGGCGCCGACCATGTTGTAGTCGTCGGAACGAAAAGCGCTTAAGGCCGCGAAAGAGTGATTGTCTTTCTGCCAATCGAGAAAGTTGGGGTAGGCGATAGAGCTTTCCTGGAACGTTGGAGACTTGGCGTAAACAGCCACAAGTTCGTCAGGGTTCGGGAACGGCAGCGGATTGAGGAGCACGCCGTTGACGACGGAGAAGAGCGCGGTGTTTGCGCCGATTCCCAAGGCCAGTGTCAAAATAGCAATCGCCGTGAAGCCGGGACTCTTTCCCAACACGCGCAATCCGTAGCGGATATCTTGCCAGAAACTCATCATTGGACTCTCCTCACATAGACATCCAGGGCGGTGTAGGGCGTCTGGAAGAAGAAACGAGATTACGTCGCCTTTTGTTTCCTGAAAGTGAGAGCCAAGCGGTCATCGGGGCGTATCTCCTTGGTCGTGCGTTGCCGCTTCGAGGGCTCGGCGATACCGGGGTGGACCCTGAAGTGTTTGCTGCAAGCGACGGCGCGGCGGGTGGAGAAGCTGGTTGGCGACGTAGGAGAGGACCGAGGCACGGCGAGGAGAGATAGCGCCCTTAGTGACGAGCACGAGAAGCCGGGCGAGAAACTCGTTGATGTCGACACCGGAGTTGAATTCGAGTTCGGGGAGGAGCTTAGCAAGGGGTAGAGCTCACTGTGTGGCGCGGAAACAATTTAGGCGACCATTGGGATCCGGAGAAGTTCGGTAGGGGCAGAAGTTCGATCACGATGGTTCGCTCAGTACGATTGTGGACGGCCCGGCGCAATTTCACTTCTTCGATAAGCGCTGCCAGCCGTGGCAAGCAGCACGGCGGTCACGCCAAACGTTTCTTTGCGACGTTTTGATACGGACACGAAAAAATGGATGTTGCTGGCGGCGTTGAGCGGATGTATCATGCGCGCCAGTTCCCCGCGCTGCCGGTACCCTGAACAACTTTTCCCGCGTGGTATTCAGAAAGGAGAAAGACCATGAATTTCCGCGCTCTTCGAGGCTGGAAAGCTACCAGCTTAACTGGCGTCCCTGATTCAACGCACCATGACATTCCTGCGCGCCGGCTCCCGGTCCCTGTCTCTCGGCGTCAGTTCGCACGTACAGCCGCGGGAAGCGCGTTTGCTGCCGCAGTTGGCTCGAGGTTATTGACCCCGAGACTGGTGGAAGCGGCTTCATTTGCTCCGGTTCCGATCCCGGGTGGCTCGCCGTTTCTCGGTGGAGCTTACCACGTGTTTGGGCCGGCAGCGTTCGATCCCGCCGATGCAGAACCCGCCACAATCACAAATCTTGATGCCTCTGTCGGACTGGCGTACGTCAGCGGCATGGTGACGCAAACCAATACCAAAACGGGCGAGGTGGTACGTTTGCCGTTCGTCAATTCGGACATGAGATTCATGCAGGGCGTATTCCGCGGCACGGACGGGAAAGTTCACCCAGGCGCTTTTGCGTTTGTTTGAGTCGATGTCTATTTGCCCGGTCCGGGCAATCAGATTCATGACCTCAATCCGAGTGCATTTCCTCCCGTTGGACTGTTCTGGACCACCGAGATTCCAGTTGCTGGGGTCGACGTGCAACTTGGAAAAGGAAGCGCATCCCTCCAAGCGTCCGATGTAGCGATCCTCGATTACGGAAATATCCCGAATGCATTGTTCGGCGGCGGTCCGCCGCCCACGTCAGGAACGGTGTCGTTCAAGGTGGTCTGGAGTGGAGTGGACGAGAGGCTGAATATCAAGAACACCGACCCGGTGTTCGGCGGCTTCGCGGGCGAATTCGTCCGCAACAGGGCGCAGATGGAGTGGAGCGCCACAGTGGGGAATTACACGTTTGTTTCGGATTCCCTTGGGACTTCCTCCAGTTCATTTGCCGAAATCGGCCACGAACGGAACGGATCGTTCTTCCCGTAGACAAGCGTCCTTGAGCCATCGGTCAAGGAATTGACGCCATGCCTTGGACGTGTGTCGCGGGTCTACGCTCCCGCCCAATGTTCGAGAGTTGGTAGCGACCGGACCAGTTGAGGTATGCTCACTCCCAACCATGACACGATTGACAGGTCCTGAGCGCCGCCGCAGAGCGAGGCTGAGGCTTCGACAGACGGTTCGGGTGAGACCGTCTGACGCTCGCGGGCATGACTTCGACGAAATCCTACCGACGCTGAACACTTCCCGTGACAGCGTTTATTTTGCATCGAAGAATGAGTTTTATACGGAAGGAATGCGCGTCTTTGTCACCTATCCTTACTCCGATGGGCCCGGCTCGCTCAACCGTGAGTCTCTGGGAAAAGTTGTGCGCATCGACGATCTGGGGCATGGGCGCCGCGGCATTGCCGTGGAGATCTTGATGCCCGTATACCTCGGGGGCAAAGAGACGCTGAAGTAGCACGGAGTGAATGCGGGCTTCACTGCGGGTGACCCAAGAAACTTTACGCTTCGCTTCCCGGCTCTGGGAGCGTATGATTCCTTAACTTCCCAAGTCTAGCTGGCATCCGTAGACGAAGATGGTTGTTGGCGTCCTAGCCCGGCTCGCTTTCGCTCAGGTCTATTTCTGTAGTGTTTTCCTGGGCCAACCTCTTTTTGCAGAACAATCCTCCTCGGACAAAGCGACCAACCCGGCGGGCACAACTGCGGCTATGCAGGAAATCGATGCCAATTCCCTAGTGGACCTTGATATTTATCTGCAAGGACCAGACTCCGTTCGCGTGAAAGAGCCGGCGGCCGTGACATTAATCACCAGCGAAGGTGAACTCTACCGGCAAGGAACAACCAGGAACAGCCACATGCGGTGGGATGCAGTGCCTCCAATGCAATATAGGATCCACATCGTGGCTCCAGGATTTGAACCTGCAGTTCAAGAAATCGACGCACGCGGCAAGGACGAGTTCCAGGTGATGGTTCAGCTCCGGCCGCAGGCGCGAGGAAACAAAGCCTATCCCGCCCTGTCCACCGATCCCGAAGTGAATTACGTATTTGGCGTGTACGCCTCAAAATTGGAGGATTGGGACAAAGCCAAGACTTACTGGACCAAATCTCTCGAGCTCCTTCCCGATCACGTTCCGGCGCTGGTTTCCATGGGCGAGGCACTGCTCATCGAAAACAAAACTATGGAAGCCAGAAAATACCTTGATCGGGCGACAGAAGCAGATCCTTCGTACTGGAGAGCACAAGCAGTCCTGGCACAAGTCTCATTTCGCACGGGCTCGGCAGCCGAAGCCGTCGAACACGCTCAACGGGCAATTGAATTGGGCCACGACGAGGCCGCCGACGTATCGCCCTTGCTGGCACGCGCCCTGATGGCAGAAGCCGGCGAAGTATTAAGCGCATACGTAAAGGACCATCCCGCGGATGTTGCAGCCAAGAGACAACTGGAAAGTCTTAATACGCCCTCCGAGCTCCATGGGGTCGAACCTCTGAACGCTTTTGGGGAGACGAACGCGGCCACGATGCTTGCCAGGCCAGCTCCTCGAGTGCGCGAATCCCGCTGGTTGCCTCCTGAGGTTGACGAAAGTGTCCCGCCGGTGGAGGCCGGTTTTGCATGTAATCTTGGGGAAGTGTTGCAAAAAGCCGGACAGAGAATCCAAGAATTCGTGAAGAACGTGGAACGATTCACAGCCACGGAATCACTAGTACATGAAAGCATCAATAAATCCGGCAAAGTCTCCGGAATAGAAAAACGGCAATACAACTACGTCGTTTCGATACAGGAAATACGGCCTGAACTTTTCGACGTCGAAGAATACCGGAGTGCTTCGAGTCGTGATGACCCTCCGGGAGGGGTCATGACAAGGGGATTGCCCGCACTCGTTCTTATTTTTCACCCGTATTATGCAGGGTCGTTTTCGATGAAATGCGAGGGTCTCGCAAACTGGAACGGGCAGCGGGCGTGGCAAATATATTTTCGCCAGAGAGCGGATAAACCGAACAGAATTCGTTCCTACAAAATTGGCTTGAACAGCCCCTCGCACCCGGTCGCTCTCAAAGGGCGGGCCTGGTTTCTGGCGGACACGTTCCAAATTGTGGGCATGCAGACAGACCTGATCGATACGCTCCCTGACATTCGCCTCACGGTCGACCACGCCACTGTCCAGTATGGTCCAGTTCATTTCTCCAGCCGGGGCGTGGACATGTGGCTTCCGCAAACGGCCGAGCTGTACAGCGACTCGAGAGGAAAGCGGATTCACCGACGCTTGAGCTTCACGAACTACTTGCTCTTCGCCGTGGACGACAGGGAAAGAATCTCAGAACCGAAAACCGAGCCCTAATTTCTTCCAACGGAATGCCGGCAAGCGCTGGACGCGACGAGCGGCGGCGGCTACACTGTTTGAATTCCACATGATTTGAATCGATTGGGCGCAAGAACGTGCGAGGAATGAACGGAGATGCTTCGCTTTTACACCGCGGGTGAATCGCACGGGCAGGCGCTGCTGGCGTTTATTTCCGGGCTGCCCGCGCAGATGCCGGTGGACCTGAAGTTCATCAATCACGAACTACGGCGGCGGCAGCTTGGTTATGGACGCGGCGGGCGGCAAAAGATCGAAAAGGATACGGCGGAGATTTTTGCGGGAGTGCGGCACGGGAAGACTATCGGTGCCCCGATAGCGTTGCGGATCGAGAATCGTGATTGGGCGAATTGGGAAAAAATCCTGCCGGTGGAAGAAGGAAAAGAAGCCTCAGACTCGCGAAAACTTGTGGCGCCACGGCCGGGGCATGCGGACCTGGCCGGATCGCAGAAATTCGATTATCACGATGCGCGGTACATTCTGGAGCGGGCATCGGCGCGGGAAACGGCGGCACGGGTGGCGGCGGGGGCGTTTGCAAAACTGCTTTTGCGTGGGTTTGGGACGGAGATCGCGAGCCACACGATTCAAGTGGGACACATACGGCTGGAAAAACCGGCCAGTTGGAAAAAGATTCACGCCGTGAGCACGGACCTGGATTCTCCCCTACGATGCATTGACGCGGAAGTGCAGGAAAAAATGAAGGCGGAGGTTGACGCGGTTCTGAAAGCCGGAGACACGGTCGGGGGGATCTTTGAAATTGTGGCGCACAACGTTCCGGTGGGGCTGGGGAGCCACGCGCAGTGGGACGAAAAGCTGGACGGGCGGCTGGCGCAAGCGTTGATGAGCGTGCAGGCGGTGAAAGCGGTGGAGATCGGCAACGGCGTGAGAGTGGCGGGATCGTTTGGAAGCGAAGTGCAGGACGAGATTTTCTATGAAAAATCAGCACGGCGATTCCGGCGGGCGACAAACCGCGCGGGGGGACTCGAAGGCGGGATTACGAACGGCGAAGACGTGGTAGTGCGCGGGTACTTGAAGCCAATCTCGACGTTGCGGCAGGCGCTGCACACGACGGATATGGTAACGAAACAGCCCGTAAAGGCGGCGTACGAGCGATCGGATTGGTGCGTGGTGCCGGCGGGCGCGGTGGCCGGAGAAGCCATGATCGCCCTTGTGCTGGCGGATGCTTTTCTGCAAAAATTTGGAGGAGACTCGCTGGCGGAGATGCGGCGGAATTTTGACAACTATGCCCGACAAATTGACGAGTTCTGAACCGGCCAGCGCCGCAGCCACCGAGGCTCCGCAAGCGACGTCCACTGCGCGCAAGATCTATCCGATCGTCAAGTATGGCGATCCCATCCTGGAGAAACCGGGCGCGCCGGTCAAGAAATTCGATGCGGAACTGGAGCAGCTCGCCGAGGACATGTTCGCTTCGATGTACGCAGCGCAGGGAGTGGGATTGGCGGCGCCGCAAATTGGAAAGAGCTTACGGCTTGCGGTGGTGGACGTGACCGGCGGGAAGAATCCGGAAGCGAAAATCGTGCTGGCGAACCCGGAAATCGTTCACGCGGAAGGCGAAGTGCGCGAAGAAGAAGGCTGCCTCTCGGTTCCGGGCTTTCGTGGATACGTACTGCGGCCGCAGTTTGTGACGATTAAGGCGCAAAACGCCAAAGGCGAGGCGTTTGAAATTCGCGGCGAGAATTTGCTGGCGCGTGCTTTTTGCCATGAGATCGATCACCTGAACGGAATTCTGTTTTTACAGCACCTCAGCATGCTGAAGCGCGACCTGATCAAGCGGAAAATCAAGAAGCTCAGGAAACAAGGCGAGTGGTAAGTGCCGGCGTCGGCCGCCTGGCGGCAGCGGTGGTTTGATGATGCGAATCGTTTTCTGCGGCACGCCCTCGTTTGCGGTTCCCACGCTCAAACACCTACTGGCGCAACCGGATATTGAAATCACTGGCGTAATTACGCAGCCGGACCGTCCGCGAGGGCGGGGGCACGACGTTTCGTTTTCGGCGGTGAAGGAAGCGGCGCTGGCGGCGAAGCTGACGGTGCATCAGCCGGAAAAGATTCGCGCGGCGGAGACGGAAACGCTGCTGCGGAAGCTGGCTCCCGATGCGGTGGTGATCATTGCGTACGGACAAATTATCCCAGCGAAATTGCTGCCGATTCCGAAACTGGGTTGGATCAATCTGCACGCTTCCTTGCTGCCTAAGTATCGAGGCGCTGCGCCGATTAATTGGGCGATCGTGAATGGCGAAACTCGAACCGGTGTGACGACGATGCGTATCGACGCAGGAATGGATACCGGGGAGATGCTGCTGCAGCGCGAAATTGAAATTGGCGCAAAGGAGACGGCGCGGGAGCTTGCACGCCGGTTATCGGAAGCCGGTGCGCCGCTGATGGTGGAAACGTTGCAGGGGTTGGCCGCAGGAGCGATTGCGCCAAAAGCGCAAAATCATGCGGAGGCCACCTACGCACCGATGCTGAAGAAAGAGGATGGGCGCATCGACTGGAAGCGGCCAGCGACAAGGATTTACAACCGGATGAGGGGATTCGCGCCGTGGCCGGGGGCTTATACGACGTTTCGCGGGCAGAGTTGCCACGTTTGGGGCGAACCAGCGTCTAAAGGAGAAGGCACTGGTTCGCCGGGCGGTAGTGGTGAGGCGGCGCCGGGAACTTTGTTTGTGGGAAAAAACGAACTGCTGGTGCGGTGCGGGGACGCAACCGTTTTATCGCTCAGCGCAGTCAAACTGGAAGGCCGCAAGCCGGTGAAGGCGGGAGATTTTGCGAACGGCGCGCGATTGAAAAGCGGTGAACGCTTTGGCAACAGCTAGTTTGCGCCGAGCAAGGCAGTAGGACATACTTCAGGTTTGCCCCATGCGCTCGGAAGGAAACATTCTCTGACAAGGCGTGGTAACGGGAGCTCACCATCCATGAAAATCTCTGAATTTTCAGCCAAACGCCGAAATGTGCGTTTTCGCGGGAAGGACTTCGCGCGGGCGGCGACCAGCTGGATGCTCGCTGCGCAACTTGCCGGATTGCCGATTGCTTCGGTGGGAGGCGACAAGAACGCCGCGAAGCCCGCGGCCGCAAGTGCAACCAATGATCCGGTACTGAAAGCCATGCAAGGCGAGATGGCGCGCGCGACGGCGGAGCTTGGCAAGGCCGAACAGCCGCCCTACTACCTCAGCTACACGGTGTACGACCAAGACTACGTGGTGCTGGTGGGGGCGTATGGAAGTTTGCTGACCAACAGCGCGGCACAGAGGCGTTTTGCGGACGTGACCATGCGCGTAGGCACGCCGGAATTGGACAATACCCACGGACAGAGCCGGCCGAGCGGCGTGAATTCGGGCAGCTTGCCCCTGGGAAACGATGCCGACGCGATCGCGCGGGTTCTGTGGGAACTGACGGACCGCGAGTACAAGCGCGCAGTGCCGACGCTGTTGAACGTGCGGACGAACACGGCGGTTCGCGCGGAAGAAGAGGACAAGTCGCCGGATTTTTCGAAGGAGAAGCCGCAGACGCACATCGAGGAAGCTCCAACGGTTGCGCCGTTCGACCGAGCGGCGTGGGAAGGGGAGATCAAGAGGCTGTCGGCGGCTTTCCGGAAATATCCAGAGGTGTATTTCGCGTCGGTGATGATTCAAGTGCAGCGATCGAATTCGCGGATGGTTTCGAGCGAAGGGAGCGCCATCGTGTCGCCGAACACTTCGACGCGGCTGATCATGGAGGCGCAGACCCGCGCCGAAGACGGCATGGATTTGCTGCGCGTGGAAACCTTCCAGGCGCCTGCGGCGAGCGGCTTGCCAAGCGAAGCGGAGCTGACGGGAAAAATTGAAAAGATGGCAGCGGACTTGAGCGCATTGCGCAAGGCCCCTGTGGCCGAACCGTACGATGGACCGGCGGTATTGAGCGGACGCGCCGCGGCTGTGTTTTTCCATGAAGTGCTGGGGCACAGATTGGAAGGCCACCGGCAGCGAGATGAGGAAGAAGGACAGACCTTCACGAAGAAGATTGGGCAGGAAGTGCTGCCAAAGTTCTTGAGCGTGATTGACGATCCGACAACACGCGAGCTGGCGGGGATGAAACTGGCGGGCTCGTATGACTTTGACAATGAAGGCGAGCCGGCGCGGCGCGTGGAAGTGATCAAAGACGGAGTGCTGGAGAATTTTCTGATGTCGCGAATGCCGGTCAAGAATTTCGCACAATCGAACGGGCACGGGAGAAACCAGCCGGGACGTATGCCGACAGGGCGACAAGGAAACTTGATCGTCACATCGACAAAAACCGTGCCGGAAGCGGAAATGCGGCAGAAGCTGATTGAAGAAGTGAAAAAACAAGGCAAGCCATATGGACTGTACTTCGACGATATTCAGGGCGGATTTACGCTGACGACGCGGTCCCTGCCGCAAGCGTTCCAGGTGCTGCCGGTGATTGTGTACAAGGTGTACGCCGATGGGCGTCCGGATGAATTGGTGCGCGGCGTGGACATTGTGGGGACGCCGCTTGCGGCGCTGACACGGATTATGACCACAGGAGACCAGCAGCACGTGTTCAACGGCGTGTGCGGCGCGGAAAGCGGGCAAGTGCCGGTTGCGGCTGTGGCTCCGGCAATGTTGTTCTCCGAGATGGAAGTGCAGAAGCGCGCGCATGAGCATGAACGTCCACCTTTGCTGCCGCCACCGGGTTTTGAAGATGCTGGCGCCGCCAAAGTGGCGCAAGCTGAGGTGAAGCCATGAAGAGTCTTCACCAGCAGGCAGCTTTGGGCAGCTTCACATTATGGACAGGGATGATGATTGCGGCGTTGCTGGCGCCGAACACTGCGCCCGTGCATGCGGATTCCGCGGAATCGAAACCGGCGCTGGACGCGGCCATGGTGGCTGCGCACGCAGCAGCAAAAGGCGACGGTTTGCTAGAGGCGCTACTGACGGAATTGGACCGCTCCAAGGCGCAGCTCAAGATGGACCAGGTGCAGGCGCCATATTATGTGGAGTATCGCGTAAATGAGGTGGAGGATTTTGGCGCGGAGGCTGCGTTCGGGGCATTGCGTGAGAACCAGCACATACACGTTCGCGTGCTGCGCGTGGTTGTGCGCATCGGGGATTACAAGCAAGACAGCTATTTCGGCAGGGGTCAGGGCGAATCGAACATTTTGCCGCTGGACAACGATCCGATCGCGTTACGCCGCCAGATATGGCTGACGACGGACGAGGCTTACAAGGCCGCGGGACAGGCGCTGGCGGAGAAGCAGGCCGCGATGAAGCAATTCAGCGCGGACCCGAGTCCCGTGGACGACTTCGCGAAGGCGCCGCAAATGGTTTCCGTCGAGCCGACGGTATCTCTGAGAGTCGATGAAACGGCGTGGAAGAAGACGTTGGAGGATTTGACGGGTTTGTACAGGCAATATCCGGACGTGCAGTCGGTGACGGCGTCAGCGAGGTTTTCAGCAATCAACGAATATTTGGTGAATTCCGAAGGCACGGTCACGCGCTGCGGAAGGACAACCTACAGCGTGCAGTTGAATGGCTCGGCACAGGCGGCCGACGGAATGAGGCTGAGCCGGAGCCCGGCGTTCATGGTAGCGCGTGTGGAGGAATTGCCGACCCACGACGCACTGATGGGCGAAGCGAAAAAAATGCTGGAAACGGTCGTGGCGTTGCGGCAAGCGCCGATCGTAGAAGAGGAATACCGCGGGCCAGTGCTTTTCGCGCCGGACGCGGCGGACGACATCGTGGCGTCGCTGATCGGGCAAAATGTCCTTGGACAAAAGCCACAGCTCGGGAAACCAAACCGAACGACGGGAGCGTTCGCTACGAGCTATAAGACGCGCGTGCTGCCGAATTTCTTGTCGATAGTGGACGATCCGACTTTGAAGGAATTCAAGGGGAAAAGCCTGGTCGGAAGCTACATGGTGGACAGCGAAGGGGTGAAAGCGCAGGCCGTGAACGCGATCGAGAACGGCACGCTGGCGAATTATTTGATCGGGCGGCAACCCATTCGCGACTTCCCGGCCTCCAACGGACACGGACGAGCCGGGGCAGGATCTTTCCCCGCGCCTAGTCTAGGTGTCTTGCTGGTGAAGAGTTCGGAGGCGCAATCGCCCGAGGAACTCAAGAAAAAAGTGATACAGATCGTGACGGACCAGGGTAAGCCATACGGCTATCGAGTGGAAACGCTGGGGCCGGGCAATTCGCCGCGGCTGCTTTATCGAGTTTACGCAAAGGATGGGCACGAGGAATTGGTGCGTGGAGCGGTGTTCAACGAGCTGGACATCCGCGCTTTGAGGAGCGATTTGATCGCTGTGGGAAACGATCCGCTGGTGAGCAACCGAACCGGCGGAGCGCCGACGACGATTATCAGCCCGTCGTTGCTGTTTGATGAGCTGGAAGTCAAGCGGGCGGATACGAGCAAGGACAAGCTGCCGGATTATCCGGCGCCGCCTCTTAGGAAGTGAATCATTTCCAGTTTTTCGGTTTTCACTTCTTAGTTTGGTCCTCAGTAAGAGAGGGGCTCTCAAGCCCCAAGTGGCCTGCCCCTCTAGTAACTGCGCACTCCCCACGCACGTCCCAGTAACATGGAGATTGGAGGGACCATGTCAAAGATCATGAAACGAGTTTTCGTATGTGCGGCTTTTGCAATAGCGTGCGTGCCAGCTGTGGGCGTGCGAGCCCAAAACCAGAAGGAATTGCTCCCAGCTCCGCTGCCCACACAAATCTTCACCGCGAGAAAGGTATTTATTTCCAACGCGAGCGGAGACACGGCGGGTTACTACAGTGGCGGACCCGATAGGGCGTACAACCAGCTGTACGCGGCACTGAAAGGTTCTGGGCGATATGAGCTGGTGGCGGCTCCCGGCGACGCGGAGTTGGTGTTCGAAATAAGCTTTGCAATCCCCACGGTGGCGGAAGATGTCTCAGGTGGAAACGGGTTTTCGGTGTCAAGCAGACCGGTGAGAGATCCGCAATTCCGGCTGGCCATCGTGGACCTCAAGACGCACGTTTTGCTATGGACGTTCACCGAGCACGTGCAACCTGCAGCGCTGCAAGTGAACCGCGATAAGAACTTTGATCAGGCGTTAACGGCCCTTGTGAACGACATAAGAAATGTGGCCGGCCAACCCGCGCCAACGGCCGGTGGCGCTTCGAAGTGAACTACCACTCTGAGAAGTTTGGCGCTTATTCGCGAGGAAGCGAAGCAGAGCAATCCTCGGGGGAAAACGGTTGACGAATGAGGGCTGAGACTCGAGACTTTAGCGTATGACCCTTCGAGAAAGATTGGAATGGCTGGGGCGACTGACACTGCTGGTGTTCATTCTGGCATCGGCTGCGTTTTTGAGCGCGATTACGGCAATGCGCATTGCGATTCACGGGCGCGAGGTGACCATGCCGAATCTCGTGGGCTTAAATGTGTCCGAAGCGAGCCGGATACTGCAGTCGCGAGGGCTGGTGCTGCGCGTGGCTGACCGGATCTACAGCGACCAGCCCATCAATGCGGTGGTGCGGCAGACACCGACGTCGGGCTTGCTGATGAAAGTGTCGCAACAGGCGCACGTAGTGCTCAGCCTGGGCCAACGGCAATTGCAGATTCCGCTGCTCGAGGGAAATTCACTGAGGGCTTCTCGAATCGAACTGCTTCGGGCGGGATTGCAGGTAGGGGAAGTCTCAGGCGTAACCATGACGACGCCCGTGGATACGGTGGTGATTCAGAATCCCAAGCCTGGCGCGGGAGCGGCTACGCCGCGAGTGGACGTCCTTGTTTCGCAAGGGCCGCGCGAGACGGCTTACGTCATGCCGCACCTGACCGGGCTAAATGAGATCGAAGCGCAGCACCGGCTGGACGTGGCGCAGATGCGGCGCAAGGTTAATTACGTCACGGCGCCACAATGGCCGCACGGAGCCGTGATTGACCAATCGCCGATGAGCGGGACGCGTGTTCCGGCGAGTTCGACGATCGAATTGACGGTGGCGAACTGATCCCCAGCTTGATCGGTTCTACAAAGCTGAGATAGGGGACGTCCAGAGCGGGCCGGAATAAGGGCCATCGTCACGGCAAAAGCTAAAGAAAGTGAAACTTAGTTGGCACCGCCCTTTTTGTGCAGAGTGGTGCACATGGTCAGGGCAGTGTTGGGATCGACGGCGCTGTCCCCTTCCTCTACAAATTGGATGACGCCCTGCTTGTCAATAATGATGTTGGCGCGTAAAGCCCATTCATAGGTTTCATCGTGCTGGTTGTATTCCTTCAGGATGCCGTAGGCCTTGAGCATCTTGCGATTCATGTCGCTGAGGAGCGGAAATTTGATGCCGATCTGTTTGGCGAATGCGGCGTTGGCAGCGGGACTATCCACACTGACACCGAAGACTTCGGTATCCGAGGTGTCAATCTTGCCGGAGGCGATTCCAGCCTGGACCGCCTGAAGTTGCTTCGTTCAACCGCCGGTGAAGGCCAGGACGTAGGCGGCGAGAAAGACGTTCTTCTTGCCGCGATAGTCGCTGAGCTTCACGGTTTTCCACTGGTCGCTAAGCAGAGTGAAATCAGGGGCCGTGTCGCCGACCTTGAGAGTCATCTTGGCCATTTCGGACTTCCCGGCCCGCGGAGCAGCGGGAGCCACCGCGATGCCGGCAGCAACCAGTAGTCCCAGAGCGATCTTGCGTTTCATAGAATCTCCCATCGAGTTGGGATTAAGTGGCAGCAGGAGCTTACACCGCCTCATCCGTGCAATACCACTGGAATGGGGAAAGTATTCCTGGTCTGGAGGCCGAAGGCAACCCCTTGCGCGGCATTGCGGCATCACAGAGAGGGGTAGTTTGGCTTGGGAGGGCTGAAAGTGCAAAGTAGTTGTTCGGCCAGGCCAATCGTTCAGGGTATAATTGTGCGTTCCTTACAGCATGAGTCGGGAAGCGCCCAAAGGCTTTCGGCGGACCGCTGTGGGGAAGGGCAGATTAGAGAGAGGTGAAGTTTGCTCTGCAATTCATTCTTGGCAACCGCCAAGCGTTGCGCTTTATTTGCGGTAACCGGATTGTTTTTATTGACCGCGACGCAGTGCGACGCGCAAATCTTTCACAAAAAGAAAAAGGTCAATAAGTCGACGAGCGCGGAGAATACCGCGGAGCCCGATAAGATTCTGTATGACAAGGCGATCGATGACATCAAGCACGGTCGTCATGAAGTCGGCCGGCTGAACCTGCAGACGCTTATTAACACCTATCCGGACAGCGAGTATCTTGCCAAGGCCAAGCTGGCAATCGCCGATTCGTTTTACAAAGAGGGCGGGACGGCGAATCTGACGCAATCTGTGCAGGCATACAAAGACTTCGGGATTTTCTTCCCCATGCTGCCGGAAGCGGCTTACGCGCAATTGCAAGTGGCGATGACGCACTACAAGCAGATGGAAAAACCGGATCGCGACCGCACACAGGCTCGCGCGGCCGAGGAAGAGTTCCAAATATTCCTGACAAAGTACCCGAATGACCCCCTGGCTTCCAAGGCCGAACAACGCTTGCGCGAAGTGCAGGAACTGCTGGCGGAAGGCGATTTCCGCATTGGTTACTACTATTACGTGAAGGAAGACAAGAAGGCGGCGGAATCGCGGCTGAGAGGATTGGTAAATCGTTATCCTCTTTACAGCAAGTCGGACCAGGCGCTGTGGATGCTTGGGAACATATGGCAAGGCACGGAAAAGAAGGAGATTGCAGTTCCGTATTACGCACGAATCGTGCGGAACTATCCTTTGTCGCCGCTCGTCCCCAATGCCAAGAGCCGGTTGAAGGCCCTTGGGGCGCCCATCCCCCAGCCCGATCCCAAAGCCGTGGCTTGGATGACCGCGGAACTAAATGCACCCCGGCAGCATGAGACGTTGATCAAGAAGCCTCTGGGTCTGATTCGTACGGGCCCAGGTCAAGAGCTAAGGGCGGCAGCCACCATGGGAAAACCGACGATGACGCCCGATTCGGAAAGCGAGACGGGAGTTGATATTTTGAGGGGCGGGAGTCCGTCGCAAGGAGGAGCAACTACAACCGGAATCGTTGCGACAGTAACGCCGGGAAGCTCGAGTGGGACAACGGGCACGGCTGAGAGCGTAACGCCGGGGACGGACGGCAGCGAAGCGGGCCCTCCGGCGACGACGGATCCAAACGCGCCGTCAACGACAGAGAATTCCGCAAATGGAACGGCCGGGACAACTCCCAAGACCGATGCCACGGCTGCAGCAACGGGCCACCCAGCTGACCCAAACAAGACGGATGAGACTCCGGTGACCGCCACCCAAGGCAGCGATGCAGCCAAGACGGATACGTCGGCGCAGGATGGAAAGTCCGACGGTGATAACAAGAAAGAATCGACTAGCAAGAAGAAGAAGGGCCTGAAGAAAATCGTGCCCTGGTAAGGTTTTGCGGCAGGGCGAAGATCAGGAGAAACACTGCGGGGTACGGTCAGAAAGGGCCGTACCCCGTACGTTATTTGCGCCAAAAAACGGGCCTCTTGACGAGGCCATAAGTGCAGTATTCACTTCCGACACACACCTGCCCTGTTGAGATTGACGCAAACTGGAACGAGTGCTCCAATAGGTTGGAGTGAGGCTTGCGCGGCCGCGAACGGGTGTGGCCAGCATAGGCAGCGTATCGGCGGAGGACGCTCGGTGGTGAAGATTCTGGTTGCGGACGATAACAGCAACATCCAGAAGATGGTGGGGCTGGCTCTGAAAGATCAGGGCATCGACGTCGTTGCTGTTGGCAACGGTGAAGCAGCCGTGCGCAAAATCTCCGATCTGCGCCCTGACCTGGTGCTTGCCGACGTATTCATGCCCGTGCGAAATGGCTATGAAGTTTGCCAGTACGTGAAGATGGATGCTTCGCTTGCGCATATCCCCGTAATCCTGCTAGTGGGAGCGTTTGACCCGCTGGATGAGCAGGAAGCGCAGCGAGTGGGAGCAGATGGCGTACTGAAGAAACCGTTCGTTCCGCCGGATCCGCTGATTTCGATGGTGAAATCCGCGCTGCAACGCGCAGGAGTGGGTCACGGAGGCGCTGCCGCCGTGAAGGTTCCTATACCGGAGGTTCTAAGGGCCAGCGATTTGCTTACTCCGAGTGTTGCTTCTGTGCCGACGGTGAGCAGCATCCCGGTGCCCATGGCGTCTCACGAACCAGTGATCGCCGCTTTGGAGCAAGAGAGTTTTGTGGATGAAGTGCCAGTGCCGGCGCGTCCTGAGCCAGTGCAAATTGACAGCAGCTCCCAACCAGTGGCTTTCGGGAGCCTGCTGGAAACGCCCGCGGACGTGGATGAAAAGGATGACGAACTGGGATTTCTGCCGCAGGCGCATCCCGAATTGGCGCCGGAGCGCGATTGGCGCGATACGGATACAGAGGAACTTGACGAGGAAGCGGAAGAGGAAAAACCTCCTGCTCCCTGGCGGCGTGAAGAAGCGGAGAGTTACGCCGATTCCGGAACAAGCGGCGGATCGAAGGATTGGCGTTCGGGAAGTTTCGAGCAGATTCTTGCGAGGAAAGCTCACGGGGAGTCCTGGGAACCGGTTGAAGAAAAGCCGGAAGTAGTGGAGACAGCGCCTGCGGCAAGTAACTACGTTGCGGAAGCGCCCGCTCCTCCCGCGCGCGTTCCGGAACCACCGGCTGTCACGGGAGCGATTCCGAGTACGCCATTTGCGACCGACGCCTGGGCGGCCGTGAGTTCGCCACCTTCACAAGAAAAAATCTCGACGAAAGCACCCGCCGCTGTGGAAGAAGTGACTCCCGTGAAGGAGCGCGAACTGCCTTCTGTGGAAACGGTGGTTGCGAGCACACCGGAAGCGAGCCAAGTCGAGCCCCAAGCGAAAACATCGAAAGATTCGTGGTTTTCTGTGCCGTCAAACCCCTGGAATGCCGAATTGGAGAAGGCCAACCGGCTGGCTTCGACGTGGGATTCCGGCGCGCCGGTGGCTGCTGCTCCGCCGTCCAGCAACGGAACGGAAAAGGCCGCTGAGGCCGTCAGCGAAACGACTCAGAAGGTGATCGAGGAAGCGGCCTTGCCGGCGGAGACGGTGGAAGCCATCCGCGAGGAAGCCGCTCAGGTTACCGAGGATGCGACGCTCATTTCGGGGCAACAGAGCTACGACGGGGCGGGCTTTTACGCCACCGAGGAGATTCTGGAGACTCCGGCGCCGCCGGCTGCTACGCCCACGCCAACCCCCAGCATGGATGATCTCGTCGCTAAGGTGCTGGCAAAGTTGAATCCCGAGGTTTTGCAGGCGGTTACGCGGGAGATTTTGAAGCCCGTGGTGGAAGCAATGGTCCAGGAAGAGTTGAAGTCGAAGAAATCGTAATTCCCGACCGTGTCGTGTTGAAATTCCATCCAACTTTTGCATCGTAAAAATGAATTTCTTTCGCAGGACTGCCTCCCGCCGAATTGACGCCGCTGCTTTGCCCCTCGTATAGTCGGAGATTACTCTGAATGACTTTGAACGCGTCTAGAACGGGCGGGCGAAGGCTCGCTGCGGCATGGGAGAAGCGCATCGGATGGCTCGCGAGATTGCAAAAGCGTATGAACCACAGCAGATCGAACCGCGGTGGGCAGACTTCTGGGTAAAGGAGGTTCTGTTCAAAGCAGACCCGAATGCGCCGGGGCCGGTGTTTTCGATTGTCATTCCGCCTCCCAATGTAACGGGCTCACTGCACATCGGACATATGCTGGAGCACACGGAGATCGACATCCTCACACGCTGGCACCGGATGCGGGGATACAACACGTTGTACTTGCCTGGCACCGACCACGCGGGCATCTCGACGCAACGCGTAGTGGTGAAGCACCTGATGGATCGTGGCATTGACTATCACAAGCTGGGCCGCGAGGAGTTTGAAAAACAGGTATGGAAGTGGAAAGCGGAAGCGGGCAGCGAGATTACGCGGCAGATGAAGGGCATTGGGGAGAGCTGCGACTGGTCGAGGGAGAGGTTCACGCTCTCGCCGGAAATGTCGCGCGTCGTGCGCGAAGTGTTCGTGCGGTTGTATGAAGAGGGATTGATTTACCGCGAGAAGAGGCTGGTGAATTGGTGCCCCGTCTGCCTGACAGTACTGAGCGACCTCGAAGTGGTCCACGAAGAGCGGCAGGGGCACTTGTGGCATATCAAGTATCCGGTTGTGGGCACGAAAGAGTTTCTGGTGGTGGCCACGACGCGGCCGGAAACAATGCTGGGCGACACGGCGGTAGCAGTGAATCCGGAAGACGAGCGGTACACGCTTCTTGTTGGCAAGAAAGCCCTGCTGCCGTTGATGAATCGCGAGATTCCGATTATCGCGGACGCGATGGTGGACCGAGAGTTTGGAACGGGCGCGGTGAAAATTACGCCCGCGCACGATCCGAACGACTTTGAAGTAGGCCGGCGTCACAAACTTGCGGAAATCGATGTGATGACGGACGACGGCAAAATGAATGCGGGCGCCGGCGAGTACGCGGGGATGGACCGGTTCGAGGCCCGGAAGAAGATTGTTGAGGATTTGAAGGCGCTGGGCCTTTTGGAAAAAATCACCGAGCACACGAATGCGGTCGGTTTGTGCGAACGAAGCAAGACGATTGTCGAACCGCGAGCTTCAACGCAATGGTTCTGCAAGATGAAATCTCTGGCGGAGCCCGCCATCGCGGCCGTGGAGCGCGGCGAAATCCAGATCGTGCCGGATAACCGGCGCGAGGAATATTTCAACTGGATGAGGAACATCCGCGATTGGACGCTGTCGCGGCAATTGTGGTGGGGCCATCGGATTCCAGCGTGGTATTGCAAGGAGAACAAGCACGTCACGGTGGCGCGAGAGAAGCCGGCGAAGTGCGCGGCGTGTGCCTCTACAAATCTTGAACAAGATCCCGACGTGCTGGACACTTGGTTCAGTTCAGGGCTTTGGCCATTTTCAACGCTTGGGTGGCCGGAAGAAACGGCCGATTTCAAGACATATTATCCGACAAGCCTACTGATCACCGGATACGACATCCTTTTTTTCTGGGTGGCGCGGATGATCATGATGGGGATTCACTTCACAGGCAAAGTTCCTTTCCGCGCGGTTTATCTGCACTCGCTGGTGCGGACCGGGAGCGGCGAGAAAATGTCCAAGTCCAAAGGGACGGGACTCGATCCCGTGGCGTTGAACCAGCAGTACGGAACGGATGCGATACGGTTTTGTCTGGCATCGATGGCGGCCCCGGGAACGGACATCATCCTGTCCGAGGACAAACTGGCGAGCGCGCGGAATTTCGCAAACAAAATCTGGAATGCGGCGCGGTTTTTGTTTGTAAATCTGGACAAATTTGAAGCCAGCGGAGCGAAACTGGAAGAGTTGGCGGTACCGGACGTCCGCGCGAAGGCGCCCTATGCTTATCAGGGAAGTGTCCCGTTGGTGGATCAGTGGCTCTATTCGGGGCTAGCGAGCACGATCGAGTTGATGAATGATGCGCTGGCGAATTACAGGTTTCACGAGGCCGCGCAGGGCGTGTACCAGTTCTTTTGGGGGGATTTCTGCGACTGGTATATCGAGTGGGTTAAGCCGGAGCTGCAGAGCTCAGACCGCGAGCGAGCGACCGTGGCATGGAAGAACCTTTTCGCAGCGTTCGACGCGGCGCTGCGGCTGCTGCACCCATTCATGCCCTTCTTGACGGAGGAGCTGTGGCACCAATTGCCGCAAAGGACGGGTGCGAAATCGATCGCGCTGGGACAATTCCCAGAAGCGCGTGAGCACTGGAAAAACAAACAGGCCGTGTGTGAGGTTGGCACGATTCAGGAAGTGGTCACCGCGCTGCGCAACATTCGCGCAGAACTAAAACTCGACCCTAAGAAGAAAGTGGCTGCGGAGTTCTCCACGAGCGATACAGGTATAGGTACTTTGGTTCAAGCAAATCGCGGGGCGATTGAGAGATTCGCCGTTTTGACGGAGCTTCGCATCGTGCCACGGCAGCAGTTCGACGGCAAGAGTGGCGCGGTGCGCTCCACTGCCAAATTTGACATACGCATCGCGTATTCCGACACGGTGGATGCAACTGCAGAAAAGGCACGGTTGAAGAAGGAGATCGAAGGTTTGCAGAAGGCTATCGCGTCAAAGGAACGGCAGCTCGGGGATGAGACATTTCGCAGCCGCGCTCCAGAGAAGATTATCAAAGGGTTGGAAGCGACGCTCGGCGAGCAGCGCATTGAGCTGCAAAAGCTGAAGGATCGCCTGTCGTAGCTTGGAGAAGATTCCTAGTTTTTCGGGGCTCTTATGGATTGGAATTCTCATTACATTGCTGACCTGGTGCGGCGCGCGCTGGAAGAGGATATTGGCACGGGAGACGCGACGACTGCGGCCGTGGTGCCGCCACGAGCAGCGGCGCGGGCCAAGATTCTCGCCAGGCAAACGCTCGTCTGCGCAGGCCTGCCGATTGCCGAAAGAGTGTTCCGCGCGCTGGATCCGGAGGTTCGAGTCGTCTTTCCGCACAACGACGGGTCGTTTGTGGAACCTGGCGCCGAGATTGTACAGATCAAAGGAAATGCTCGCGCAATCCTTACGGGCGAACGAACCGCGCTGAATTTTCTGGCGCACCTTTGCGGAGTAGCCACGCTGACACGACGCTTTGTGGAGCAACTCGCGGGAACGAAAACGCGTATCAGAGATACGCGGAAAACGACGCCCGGATTGCGCGCGCTGGAAAAATATGCCGTGAAGACGGGCGGCGGCAGCAACCACCGCTTTGGCCTCTACGATGCAATCCTTTTGAAAGAGAATCACGTCGCGCTTGCTGGAGGAATGAAGGAAGCAGTGGACAAAGCGCATACATATGTGTCGCCAAAGTCGCCGCCACCACGGGCCGCGAGCGCCTATGATGCGGCCGGTTTGGATCCAGAAGTGGTCGGTCCGGGACCTTTGTCGGTCCAGATCGAGGTTCGCAACCAGAGGGAAATGCTGGAGGCGCTCGGGGCCGGCGCGGAGGCCGTGTTGCTGGACAATATGCCCGTGGAACGCGCCGCGGAGTGCGTGAAGATGGCGCGTGGGATGCGTCCGGAGTGCGTGATCGAGATTTCCGGAGGGATCACACTGGACAACGCGCGGGCGTATGCCGACACTGGCGCCGACTTTCTTTCTTCCGGGATGCTCACGCACTCGGCGCCTGCCGCGAACCTCAGCCTGCTTGTGGACAGCATCGAGGGAACGTAAGCTTATGCGGCGCGAAGAGGCGCGGCTAGATTCCGATGACTCAAGAATCATTACCGGGCACAACCGACCGGCGGTTGGCGGGTCTGCTGACGCTGCTGGCGGAAAACGCCACCATCGTGATCAGTGGTGCGCGAATCGCGAAGGAGATTGGCGTCTCGCGATCGACAGTGTGGCGATGGGTGGAACGTCTTCGCGGATTGGGCGTCAAAGCAAAAGGCCAGCCTGCTACCGGATACTTCCTGGAGCAGGTGCCCGATATTCTGACACCGGACATGCTGAAGCAACGGCTGAAGGGCAGCTTGTTCGGGAAACGCATCTTTCATTTTTTCAAGACGGATTCGACGAATCGCGTGGCTTTGGAATTGGGCCATGCTGGAGAGCCGGAAGGCGCGGTCGTGCTGGCGGAAGAGCAAACCGCCGGACGCGGGCGGGCAGGACGCAGATGGCATTCCGAACGCGCGGCGGGGATTTACGTCACGCTACTGCTGCGTCCAAAGCTGGCCCCGGTGCAGGCTCCACTCTTGACCATGATGGCGGGACTCTCCGCGCATTCCGCGGTGCAGGCGGTTACCGGGCTAACCGTGGACCTGAAATGGCCGAACGATCTGCTGATCCGGGGGAAAAAGGTCGGTGGCATCCTGACGGAGATGCACGCGGAACCGAATCAAGTGCGATTCGTGATTGTGGGAATCGGACTAAACGTGAATCAGGAGAAATTTCCAGGGGAGCTTGCCAATGTAGCGACTTCCCTGCGCGCGGAAACGGGCAAACCGCAATCGCGCATGGAGCTGCTGGTGCGATTGCTGCGTGAATTCGAGAGCGATTACAATCGATTCGTGCGCGAAGGCGTGGGCAGCGTAATTGCGCGCTTTGAGTCGGTATCGAGCTATGCCAAAGGCAAACGCGTGTGCGTAACAAACGGAATCGAGAGCTACTCCGGCACGACGGCCGGGCTTGGGCCGGAAGGATTGCTGCAGGTGGAGCGGGAAGATGGGCGAATTACGGCGGTGATTTCGGGCGACGTCACGGAGGCACGCTAGATGCTGCTGACCATTGACGTGGGGAATACCAACTCGGTGCTGGGTGTTTTTCGCGACGAAGAACTGGTCGCGAACTGGCGTTTGACGACGGCGCGGGAGCAGACGGTTGACGAATATGGCGTGCTGACGAGAAATCTTTTTACGCTCGCGGGGCTGGACAGGGACGCCATCACGGGAGTGATCATTAGCTCAGTGGTGCCGCCGGTGAATCGGACACTCGCGGAAATGGCGCGGGTTTATTTTGGAAAGAAGGCGTTGTTCGTTGAAATGGGCGTGAAGACCGGGATGGCCGTGCTGGTGGACAATCCGTCGGAAGTGGGCGCGGACCGGATTGTGAACGGCGTGGCGGCATTTCATCAATACGGCGGGCCGTGTATCGTCGTGGACTTCGGGACGGCGATTACGTTTGACGTCATCTCGGCGAAAGGCGAATACCTCGGCGGGGTCATCGCGCCGGGATTAGGGATTTCCTCGGAGGCTCTCTTTGCGCGCGCCGCGCGGCTGCCACGAGTGGAGATCAAGGATCCCGGGAAAGTGATCGGAACGAACACCGTTACACACATGCAGGCGGGTTTGTATTACGGCGCGGTGGATATGGTGGATGGAATGCTTGCGCGAATGAAGAAAGAATTGGGCGAAGAGGTAAAGGTTGTTGCGACCGGCGGGCAGGCGCGGCTCGTGTCGAAGGGATCGAAGCACATCCAGCACACGGATGAATTCCTCACGCTGACGGGACTGCGATTGATCTGGGAAAAAAACCAGCCAGCCGAACATGGCAAGAGCGCGGCAGCGGCGCCCGCAAAAAAGGCGCAGAGTTAATCGGCGGGCTGTAGCCACTAGGCAGGTAGAAACCCGCGGCAGGAATATTGCCGCGCCTGACCAACGAAATGGATGGCTGGAACTACTTCAACTACTTCACGGAAATCGAAGAATATTTTTGGAAGAAACGCGGGGCGCACCTGCTGGTGTCGCCGCTGGACTGGGCCATCATGGAGGCATGGCAAAAAGCTGGAGTGCCGCTGGAAGCCGCTCTGCAAGGAATCGACAAGGCGTTCGAAAGCCACCAGCGTTCGCGGCGCGGAGCAGGCAAGCCGCTGAAAACTTTGGCGTACTGCACGGATGCGGTGCTGGAGGCCGCGGAAGAACAGCAGGAAGCGGCTGCGGGAAGCTCGCCAAGAGCCGCTCGAACGACTGAAAGCGAAACGTTTTCGCGAGACCAATTGAAGAAATATTTTGCGAAGAATGTGGAGCGATTGAAACAGGCAGCGGAAAAGAGTTTGCAGAGACAACAGGAGATGGCTAAGCCTTTGACCGGGATTGCGGAATCGCTGGAGTCCAGCGGCGAGATTCTTGATACGCCGGCGGCACTCGACCTGGAAGATTTGGAGCGGCGGCTGACGGTTTTGGATGAGAAGATACAAGCACTGTTGACCAGCCATGCACCGGAAGAGCTGATGCTTAAGATTCGGCGTGAAGTGGATGGGCAGCTCGCAATGTACCGGCGGAGGATGAAGGCAGAGCAACTGGCAATGGTCGAAAAACAGTACATCCAGAAACGGCTACTGGAAGAATTTGGAGTCCCGAGACTGAGTCTATTCTACCTGTCGTAACTAGTCTTAATTAGACTAGTCAGTTTCAACGAGAGGCATTGCAATATTTCTCGTCTCCAGGCCGGCCAATTATCTTAGAATGGGACAATAATATGCCTGATGAGTTACGATTATCGATTGAGAAGCTCATTTACGGCGGTGACGGTTTGGCGCACGCCGACGGAAATACCGTTTTCGTCCCGTACGTATTACCAGGGGAAGAAGTTCGCGCAAACGCGAAATCGCGAAAGAAGAAATTGGTGTGGGCGGATTTGCTGGAGGTGACGTCACCCGCAAAGGAGCGCGGGAAAGCGAAGTGCTCGCATTTTCAGAAATGCGGCGGCTGCCATTACCAGCACATTCCGGCGGAGGAGCAGCTAAGGCTCAAGAAAGAGATTTTGCGGGAAACGCTTTCACGGCTGGGCGGAATCGCTTGGGACGGCGCGGTCGTCGAGCATTCCGCGGAGCCTTACGGCTATCGCAACCGTGCGCAGTGGGCGCTGAGGAGCGGGATGCCTCGCGCGCTGGGATACTTCCTGCCGGAAAGCTCAGTGATCGTGCCGATCGATGAATGCCCCGTGCTTTCACCGCGCCTTGCACGCGCCTTTGCGCAGCTTCAGGACATGGCGCGCTCCGGAACTCTGCCGTTGGGAATTCAGGAGATCGAAGCGTTTGCTGACTCAGCGGATGAACAAATTGCGCTAAATGTTGCGTTTGAAAAATTCTCGAAGCCAGCGGCAGAGCTGGCATCCACTTTCCGCGATGCTTTGCCGGAGATCGAAAGTTTATTGCTCCTGGACCAAAAGAAAGACCGCTTTGAATTGACGGGGCCAGGCTATTTGACTCATGAAGCGGGCGGATTCAAATACCGAGTCAGCCATCTCTCGTTCTTTCAAGTGAACCGCTTCCTGATCGAGGACTTGCTGAAGACCGTGACCGCCGATGCGCGTGGCGAGCTGTCGTTGGATTTGTATTCGGGCGTCGGGTTCTTCACTTTGCCGCTGGCGAAGGCGTTCCAGAGAGTTGTGAGCGTGGATGCCAATCTTGCAGCGACGCGTGATCTCTACGCCAATGCGGAAATGGCGGGCGTCACGATCCTGTCGCACAACGAACATGCGGAAGAGTTTCTGAAGAAAACGGAAGAACGACCAGACTTTGTGATGCTCGACCCGCCAAGAACCGGATTAGGTACGGAAGCCGCGGCGAAGCTCGCAGAGCTTGGCGCCAAAGAAATTGTGTATCTTTCCTGCGATCCGTCCACGCTGGCTCGCGATTTGGCGGTATTGACTGGTTCATCCCGGAAACCGAAGGAAATCACCGGGCCAAATATCCGCTATGAGATCGCGGAGATGCACCTGTTTGACCTGTTTCCTCAAACATTTCACATCGAAACGCTGGTAAGGTTGCGAAGAGCGCCATGAGGCTGCAGGCCGTAGCGATTGCCGCGGCATTTGCGAGCGGCATCGCGCTCGGCCTTCATCCTGCGGTTGCGAGAAACGCCTCTGCTCACATTCTCCTTCTCCCCTTTTCCTGCTAACTGCTGTCTTCGTCCTCGCCGGAATCCTTTTTGTGAGATTCGGCCATCTTTTCCTTGCACCCATCGCTTCCCTGCTTGGCTGGGTGCTGCTTGGGCTGGATGTTGTCGCGCTGACACACGCGCACCAAGACCATCTAGGCGGCCTGACAGCAATCCTGGAGAATTTTCGTGTCGCACAACTTTGGATCGCGCGCGAAGTATCTGTCCCGGCGCTAGCAAGACTGGAAGAGCTGGCGCGCGAGCGAAGAGTTCCAATCGAACACGATTTGCGCGGCAAGTCTTTTCGCTGGGACGGCATCGAAGGCGAATTCTTGTGGCCGGAGATTGTCTCGGGGGCGGTGGCCCCTTCCGCAAAAAATAACGATTCCCTGGTGCTGCGACTACGCTACGGCAATGAAACAGTGTTGCTGCCGGGAGACGCCGAAAAACAAGTAGAACGCGAAATTCTTTCAGCGAATAGCGCGGAGGCAATGCGTGCCGACGTTCTGAAGATCGGCCATCACGGGAGCAAGAATTCGACGACGCCTGAATTCCTTGCGGCCGTACAACCGCGTGTCGGAATTATTTCCGCCGGTGAAGACAACCCGTACGGACATCCCAGCCCGGAGCTTCTGGAACGATTGGAGAATGCGGGCATCCGAATCTTGAGGACGGATCGGGACGGGGCGGTGCAAATCATGGCTGACGGCCGACGGCTGGAGATCAGGTGCTTTGTCGCATGTCCAAGTCTGGCAAACGCGGCTGCCTCAGTGCAGACGGAAACGCCAAATCACAAGCAGGACTAGGAGAAGAAACAGGAAGCCGAAGGCGGCCTGCCACTCATGATTTTTCTTGTACTGCGCAAGAGAGAAGGAACCGGCGGAGTCTCCCGGCAATTTCGCGGCGGTCAGGCGAGGAATAAATAGCGGGACGTTGCGAGCGTACTGATCGAAAGATGTGCCGTGGCGGAGGCGAAGCTCACTCGCTTCTCGCTGCATTACGATGGAATAAAATACGGCGAAATAGACAATCAGGATTAAACCGGAGAACCACGAACGCGTTGCAATTGCGGCTCCCAGAGCCAGGATGGCGCTGCCAAGATAGAGTGGATTTCTGGTGTAAGCGTAAGGGCCGGTGACGGTGAGGACTTCTTGCTTGTGGAGATAGCCCGCCGCATACGCGCGTAGCCACAAGCCAATGATTCCTACCAAGGCGCCGAACAAAATGCTGCGAAGCGCGGGCCGCGAAAAATAAAGAACGGCGATCGCCAGCGGATAGCCGAGGCGAACACGCCAGCGCACGAAGAAACTGCCGGTGGCACTCATCGGCGACTCTCAACTTGCCTGCGAACAGCTTCGAAAACGGCGTCGACGTCAATTTCCAAAATGGAAGGATCAGGTTGGTCACCTCGTTTATACGTGGTCACTGCATCCGGACTGCGAAGAACGATATCAAGCGGAGGAGCTTTGCCGGAGAGGTCACAGGGGCGGTAGGGCCCGTTCCGGGCCGGATCCGTCGGGCCATAAATAGCGACTGCTGGCGTTCCGAGAGCGACGGCGAGATGCATCGGTCCCGTATCACCACCGACGATACAGACAGCATTGCGGAGAAGAGCCATGAGCTGGCCAAGCGAGCCATTGTAAGCGATAGGATCGGCTTCTCGACCGCCTGCTTTAATAGTGGAGACCAAATCCTCTTCGCCAGGCCCACAATTCACAACGCAGCGCAGCCCGAGAGTACTGCGGATTTTCCGGCACAGCTCGCCATAGCGGTCCGGCGGCCAGCATTTCGAGCGCCAGCCGCCGGCAGGGCTCAATACGACGTACCGTTCAATCGCAAAAGCTCGGAGAAGCCGCAACACGAACACTTCTTGAATGGACGGCACGGAGAGCGCAACGGGGGCAACGCCGTTGCGAGCTCCCGCGCGCTGCGACAATTCTCCGTTCTGATCGGCGATGTGAGCCTGCGTGCTGCGAACGCGATCGTTGTAAAGGACCGGTACGCCGGGCTCGCGAATCGTTTGCGAGGAGAATCCGATCCTGCGCGGAACGCCGCATAAGAAAGGAAGTGACGCGGACTTCCACAACCCTTGATAGTCGATTGCAGCCGTGAACTTTTCCTTGCGGATTCGTCCGATGATCTCGCGCAGGGATTTGTACGAGCGAGTTTCCGTTTCCCAGATTTCCGTTGCCAGTTCGCTGCTCTCGACCAGCGCCTTCCAGCGCGGATGGGTCAGCCAAACGATCTCCGCTTTCGGGAACGATTCACGAAGGCCGGCGACGGCGGGAAACGTGTGGACGATGTCACCAAGGGAACCGAGACGGACAACCAGAAAACGCGGCTCAGGCATGCGGCGCCTTGCGAATGGAATCCAAGAGTTCTTTTGTAGAGTGATCCTTGGGGTCGCCCACGATGGCCACGCGAATGCCTAGCCGCTTGGCGACGGCACGCTCCGGCACGGTCTCAAGCGTGTAGTCCGTTCCTTTGGCGTGAACGTCCGGACGCAGCTCTTGGAGAAGAGCTTCCACATTGAGCTCAGCAAAGAGAACGACGTAATCCACGCAACGCAACGCGGCGACGAGCTGGGCGCGCGCATTTTCATCAAGGATGGGCCGGCCCGGCCCCTTGAGACCGCAGACGCTGGAATCGGCATTCACACCCACGACGAGAATGTCGCCTTCACGCCGGGCGCCTTCGAGATAGCGAACATGTCCCACGTGCAGGGTGTCAAAACAGCCGTTGGAAAAAACGACGCGCCGGCCGTGGCTCTTATGTCCCGAGAGCTTCTCTCGCAGTACTGCTCGGGGGACAATCTTGGAAACAGCTTTGCGCATAAATTAAGAGGCGGCCCCGGATGCCTCGCCGCGGATGGCGTCGAGAAGTTCCGCGCGCGTAATCGTGGCTGTTCCGCGCTTCATCACCACGAGGCCTCCGGCAATGTTGGCAATGTGCGCGGCTTCAAGCGGAGATGCCCCGCAGGCGAGAGCCAGAGTGTACGCGGCAAGAACGGTGTCGCCTGCGCCAGTGACATCAACAGCCTGATCGCTGCCGTGAACGGGGATTTGCGTGAGGCGATCGCCTGGCTCGAACAAGGCTGCCCCGTGCCGCCCGCGGGTGACTAGCAGAGATCGCAATTTCATCTCGGAAAGAGTCGCGTAGCCCGCGCGCGCAAGCTCGTCAGCATCTTGACCGATCGAGATATGATGCTCCGCTTCAAGCTCGGCTTCATTTGGCGTAGCGGCCGTGATGCCCGCCCTTGCATAGCGGTGCAGATGGTATCGCGCGTCGAGGGTAACGTGAATTGCGAGCTTGCGCTTGGCGGATGCCTGCTGGACAAGTTCCGGAGTCGCAATGCCAAACCCGTAGTCCGAAACAGCGAGCGCGTGAGCGTTGCGCAGGCCGGCGGTGAGCCGTTGATGGAGTTTTTTTCGAATGGCGTCCGGCAGCGGCGATTTTGGCTCGTAGTCGACGCGCAGAACCTGCTGTCCCACGGTGTGCGCCCAGCCGGCAAGAAAGCGGCTTTTCGTCGGCGTCGTCCAGTCCTTCACGCGGAAAATGCCGGATACATTGACACGCTGGCGGCGGAAATGAGCGATCAACGCATCACCTGCGGCGTCGTCGCCGACAGCCGTGACAGGCAGGACGCGCGCGCCCAGCGACGCGAGGTTGTTGGCGGCGTTGGCCCCGCCGCCAGGAACAATGTGGGATTCCCGATGCTTGAGGATCAGGACCGGCGCTTCGCGCGAAACGCGCGAGATTTCTCCATATTGGAATTCGTCGGCCACGAAATCACCCAGAAGGACAATCGTTTTCGTGGAGAATTGCTCGACGCACTCGCGAAGGGCGAGAAGGTCGACCGACGTTGAGGCTGGCTCTTTCGTGGGCGGACGCTTCATTTGTGCAGCCTCAGGATCCAATCTGCCGCCTGCGCGAGATCTTCAGCGACAAAATCCGGCTGCACAGGCCACTTTGCCGCGTGCCAGGCAAGTTCGCCCTCGCCGTAGCCGGTGCGGACGAGAATGCTGAGCGCGCGAGCGTTTCGCGCAAGTTCCACGTCGCCATAACGATCGCCTACCACAAAGGAGCGTCGCAGATCGAGCGCGTGCTCGCGAGCAGCACGGTCCAGCATGCCGGTTTTTGGCTTGCGGCAGTTACAGTTTTCAGCAGATGTGTGCGGGCAATAATAGATTGCGTCGATTTTGGCGCCGCTTTTCGCTAGTTGCCCGGCCATCACTTCGTTCACAGTGTGTACAAACGATTCAGGGAAGTAACCGCGGCCGACTCCAGACTGATTGGTGACGACGATTACCGGCAAACCCGCCTCGTTGAGCCGATGAATGGCAGCCGCGGTGAAGGGAAACATACGAAATCGGCTTACATGATTCAAGTAGCCTACCTCTTCGGTAATCGTGCCGTCGCGATCCAGGAAAACAGCGGGGCGCAAGGCCGATTGCTCAAGCACGCTGCACCTGGGCCGAGGATAGCCACGGTCTTGCCGCAGCTTCAACCATGCCGGCTGTGATCGCCTTCATGCATCGGTGATCGGTCGGACAGCGACGCAGAAAACAAGGGCTGCAGTACGGTTTTTGTTGAACGATACTACAGCACGGCGTGACTGGGGCTGTGCCGAGCGGATCCGTGGGGCCAAATACCGCAACGATAGGCAAGCCCACAGCGGCAGCAACATGCATCGCGCCGGAGTCGTTGCCGATGAAAAGATGACACTGCGATAGCAGCGCAGGCAGATCGGCAATTGTGGTTTTCCCGGTGAGGTTAACAGGGGGCCGGCCCATTTCGGCAGCAATTGCTGTCGAGACGGCCACCTCAGCAGCGGTCCCAAAGAGGATTACGTCGGCATTCACCTCCGACTGCAGGCGATTCGCCACATCGGCAAAACGTGAAGGCTGCCAGCACTTCGCCGATCCGTACGATGCGCCCGCGCCGATGGCCATTCGCAGCGCGCCTTGACGTGCGCCGGATTTGCGGAGAAATTCATCGGCGCTCCGCCGCTTCTCTTCCGGAACGCTAAGGCCAATGAACGATTCGTCCCGCAAGGAATCCAGCCAGCCCGCGCGGCGCAGGAGTTCTAGATAATAGAACTTTTCATGCGTGGGAGTTTCCCCGATCCGGGGAAGCGGCACGGCCTTGGTGAGAAGCAGGCTGCGGCCGTCGCGCGCGTAGCCAATGCGTTCGGGAATATTCGCTCGCCAAGCCAGCCAAGCGGCATCGAACGCATTTTGCAGCAGCAAAGCCACGTCGAACTTCTGCGCGCGAAGCTCCGCCGCCAGCCGCTCACGTCCGGAAAACCCCGCATGCAAGCTTTCCGGATCGTAAGGGATAAGTTGATTGCAAATTTCTTGATCGCGGTAAATATCCGCGACGTAGGGCCGTACCACGATAGCGATCTGTGCGTCAGCAAAACGTTCGCGAACCGCGCGCAACGCGGGCAGCGCCATGATGGCGTCCCCAACCCAATTCGTGGCGCGAATAAGGATCTTCACGCGACCGCTCCCGCGCCGGTAGCCAGCGTTTGTTCAAGGATATTTCGGAAATCAACCTCTGGCGCCACCGCAAGATCGATTACCGCGACATAAAGTTGAGCGTCTTCGAACATAGCACTACCCAGATTCTGTGCATCTTTTTCCGTCGTCACAAATGCGACGGCGCCTGCGCGCTTGCCAGCCTGCTTGATCGCCAAGACGTCACGCTGGGTGTAGCCGTGGTGATCGGAAAAGACGGCTTGGCCGGAAATCGCAAGGCCCCAATTTCCGAGGTCGCGGAAGAATGCATCCGGATTGCCAAGCCCGCAGAAAGCGAAGAATGGGCCGGCTCCGATTTCTTTGGCGGAGAGAAGCGTGATCTCTCCTGCAAAGCGGCGGAACCCAAGCAGTCGAGTCGACGCAGCGAAAACCGGATATTGATTGAGCTTTCCGATCGCCTCAAGCGTTCCGGATGCCGATTCGGCGCGGGTAAAAACAATCAAGTTTGCACGACTCATAGCCGCAAGTGGTTCCCGAAGCCGGCCAGCCGGCAGCAAGGATTCGCGGGCGAGCGGCCGCGAAACATCCATCAAGAGTATGTTAAGGTCACGGGCAAGTGAAAGGTGCTGAAAACCGTCATCCAGAATAAAAACGTCAATGGGCTGCTGCGATTCGAGGCGATGGCCTTCGGCAAAGCGGTTCTTACCCACGCCAAATGAGATGCGGCCCTGGAGCCGGGATTTCATCAACTCGATTTCGTCGCTGCTTCCGTTTGCGCCGCGGTAGCCACGGCTCAGAATCGCCACGCGCTTCCCTTGCGCAAGAAGTTTCTCAGCGAGCCACATGACCATGGGCGTCTTGCCGGTGCCGCCGACGGTAAGATTGCCCACGCTGATAACTGTCCCCTTCAGCCGCCTTTGCTTTAGCCAGCCATGCGCATAGAGCCAAACCCGCACACCGACGACAGCTCCATAGAGCGTAGACAGCGGCCATAAAAGCGCACGCAATAGCGGCGAAACGTTCATCGCCCAGCACCGTTCAGACACTTTGCAATCTCTACCATCGCGCGGTCCGTCGCACCGCGAGAGTCCGCCACCAATCGGCGCGCCGCTTCGCCCATTTTTTTCATGCGCTCCGGATCGCGAAACAATTCGATCCATGCAACGCCCACGTCTTCCGGGCTCTCGACTTGTATCGCGGCTCCGGCGGAAACGAAGCGCAAAGCAATTTCTGCAAAGTTTTCCATGGACGCACCGAACACGGGAATCTTACCGAAGGCCGCAGGCTCAAGAATATTGTGACCACCGGAGGAAACGAGCGAGCCTCCCACGAACGAACCGTCAGCTAGTCCGTAGAGTGACGCCAGTTCACCGATACTGTCGAGCAACAGAACCGTAACGTCGTCGGGTATGTTTGCAGCGTTGGAGTCGCCGTCCGATTGCTTCGAGGCTGGCCCTGGAATGGGCAATCGCGAGCGCCGGATGAACTTGCGGTGGGACTCATCGATGAACTCCGCGGCAGCATCAAAGCACTCCGGCTTGCGCGGCGCAAGCACGAGCAGCGCTTTCGGATACTCGCCTTGCAAAGTCCCGAACGCGATGAGCGCGTGAGGCTCTTCCGTCGCAACAACGCTCCCCGCAACAATGACCGGCGAGCGGCCGCTGCGTTTGATTTCGGTGGCCAGCCAATTCGACAACGGCGTGGGCGTGGGAAGTTCAAGGTCGTATTTCAAATTGCCGCTGACCTGCACGCAATCGGCGGGCGCGCCTAGCGCGCGCACGCGCTCTGCGTCCTTCCCGCTCTGCATCAGGAAGGCACTGGCATTCGACAGCGCGTTTCTAAGGAACGGACGCAAGAAAAACCCAAACACGCCGAGATAGTTTTGGTATCTCGCGAAAGAGCGATCCGAAATCCGGCCGCTCACGAAAACCACGGGAATCTTGCGCCGTCCGGCTTCCCGAAGAAAGTTAGGCCAGATTTCCGTCTCGAGCACCAGAACGAGCGACGGACGCACGGCATTAAGCGCGCGCCGCACACAGAAATTCCAATCCAAAGGGAAATAAATAATGGCATCGGCAAACGACATGCGGTCGCGCGCCACCGCCTGCCCGGTTATCGTGGTCGTGGAGACGATCAAGGGCCGCTCGGGATAAGCTTCCTTCAAACGCCGGGCGAGAGTAACGCCGGAAAACACCTCGCCGACACTTACGGCATGAATCCAGATCGCTCCTGAGGAGTTTGCGGTCAAATTAGCAAGCGCCGGAAAGGAGAGCCCCAGCCGCTCTCCGAGGTTCGAGAAATACTTTCCGTGGCGTAACCCCTTCACGAGCCAGTAGGGCATCAGCAAAAGGGCCGCAAGGCCCATGAGAGAGCTATAAATGAAATACACTAAGCGTGGCTCCGGTCTGTCGTCACACCGCCGGGTGCGGGCGGCGCGCGACGCAGGGCAACCCTGCGCAACCCCCAGGAATCGAAGGCGTCGAGATGAGAAAAGTCTATTATAACCCGGTGCGAAAACTAACCCTCATCCTTGCCTTTCTCGCGGCGCCGTTGTTACTCCCTCAAAACGGTGTCCCGCAACAACCCGCCTCGCTCAAGACCGCATCGCTCGAATCCCATGAAGGCATGACCATCACAGCGCGCCCGTGGACCGATCCGGCGCTCTATAAGGCCAAATTCCCCAAGAAATCGCCTTTCGCGGCTGGCATTGTGGCTATCCAAGTGAGCTTCCGAAATGATTCGGATGACAGCATGAAGGTCAACCTGGAGCGGATTCGCCTGAACGTCAGCCTTTCAGAGGAAGATCACCAGTCGCTTTATCCCCTTTCGTCCGAAGAAGCAGCCGATGTCATCACCCATCCGGGATCGAAAAACGTAACCATGAAGAGGCTTCCCATCCCGCTCGGGGGACCAAAGGTCGGGCACGACAAGAAATGGGTGGAAGTGGAGAAAAACTTGAGTGATGCCGGCGTGCAAGCCAGCATTGTCGCGCCCCATGGCACGGTGGAGGGTCTGCTGTATTTTGATCTTCGAAGCCAATTCGATCTCTTGAATGCGGCGCATCTGTATGTGCCGGAAATTGTGGCCATCGAGAAGAATCACGGCCTGATGTATTTTGAAATTGATTTGAGCAGATCTGCGGGAAATTAGATCATTCAAGTTAACCCGGAAACCGTCTGTTTGCGCACATCGCCGCCGTCAGCTAACATGACGTGTGCCCACTTCTTCCCAACAATCCGGACAAATGCTCACTCTACTCGACGAATTAAACCCGCAACAACGGCTTGCCGCGGAAACCACGGAGGGGCCGGTCCTCATCCTGGCGGGCGCGGGAACCGGCAAGACGCGAGCAATCACGTTTCGCATGGCGAACCTGATCGCGAATAGCGTTCCGGCCGAGTCCATACTCGCTGTAACGTTCACCAATAAAGCCGCGGAGGAGATGCGCAATCGCGTTTCGAGCCTGCTGCTGCGTGCCGGTGTCCCACCAGCGCAGCCCTGGCTTTCCACGTTTCATTCCCTCTGTGCGCGGCTCTTGCGGCGTGAAGCGGGGACAGCAGGTCTGCCTCGGGATTTTGCCATTTACGATGACGACGACCAACTCGCCGCCGTTAAACTGGCAATGGCCAAGCTGCAAATCGAGGACGACAGTTTAACGCCGAGGAATATCCTAAGCCGGATCAGCTACGCGAAAAATCATGGCCAAACGGCCGAGCAGTTGAGCGCCGAAGCGTTCGACCAAAATGGACGCCGCACCGCCGATATTTTCGCGGGGTACGAGAAGCTCCTTCACGATAGCAAAGCCCTGGATTTTGACGATCTCCTCCTTCGCTCGGCTCGCTTGCTGCGCGAGTCGACTGCCACGCGAGAAAAGTGGCAAGCACGCTTTCAATACATTCACGTGGATGAGTATCAGGACACCAACCGCGTGCAGTATGAACTGATGCGCTTGCTGACTGGACCCAAACAAAATGTTTGTGTCGTGGGCGACGAAGATCAATCTATCTACCGCTGGCGAGGCGCCGACGTTTCCATTCTCCTGAGTTTTTCTCGCGATTTTCCCTCCGCCCGAATCGTCAAGCTGGAGCGAAATTACCGTTCTACCCAAAACATTCTCGACGCTGCCGGCGCGGTCGTCGCCAACAATCCGGAGCGGCTTGGAAAGTTGCTGAGCGCGGAAAAGGGCGCGGGTGGAAATCTGAAATATTTCGAAGGGCGGGACGCCCAGGCTGAAGCGGAATTCGTCGCCGGCGAGCTTGAGCGCATCCTCAACGACGATTCGGACCAGACCTGCGCGGTGGAGTACCGCACCAATTTCCAGTCGCGCGCTTTCGAAGAGGTCTTTCGCAGGCGAGGCCTCCGTTACAAATTGGTGGGCGGGTTCAGCTTTTACAATCGCGCCGAAGTGAAGGATGCGCTCGCCTATGTGCGCCTGGCCATGCATCCGGAGGATGACATATCGCTGCTCCGCGTGCTGAACCTGCCTCCGCGCGGGATCGGCAAGACGACTGTCGACGCGCTTCGCGAATCCGCGCGCGTTGAAGAAACTCCCCTGTGGGCGGCCATTGAGAGATTTGTCTCCGGCGCATCGGCAGGAGGCCGCGCGGTGACGCCTTTGCGAGCGTTCCAGGAGCTCATCCGCAAATTGCAGGACGCTCTTGCCACGAAAGAGCCCGCGGATTTCCTGCATGTGGTGCTTGAGGAATCTGGCTACATGGACATGCTGAAGGATCGCAACACTCCCGAGGATGTGGCGCGGATGGAGAATCTCGAGGAACTTACGCGTGCCGTAGCGGAAAGCGTGGAAGCCGGGGAGACCTTTACCGATTTCCTGGACGCCGCCGCTCTGGTGAGCGACGCCGATCAATTTGAAGGCAAGCCCGGCGTGACGCTCATTACCTTGCACAGCACCAAGGGCCTTGAATTCGATCACGTGTTCCTCACCGGCATGGAAGAAGGAATCTGCCCCCACAGCCGGGCCATCGATGAAGATAAGGGAATTGAAGAGGAACGGCGTCTCGTCTATGTGGGAATGACCCGGGCACGGCAGTCGCTTACGCTGACGCGCGCCGTATACCGGCGCATCTTCGGCAATGAACAACAACTCCGTGCTTCCTTGCCCTCGCGCTTTCTTGCGGAAATTCCCGGCGAGCTGGTGGAAACGGTTCGCGGCTCCATGGCAGAAATTGGCGAGACGCGTCGCTACGAGCCCGATCCCGAGTATTCCTATTCGCCGGAAGAGTTCCTGCGCCGCGTGCGTGGCGGACCAAAGCAAATACAAGCGACTCCCCGTCGCCAGGCGGCTCAGAGTTCCTTTTCGCGCCCCGCCGCAAAACGCGGTGGCGATGCCAATCCCATGCTGGGGCGAAAGGTCCGTCATCCCAGCTTCGGCGTGGGAACCATTGTGGGCGTCGAGGGCGACGATGAAGACCGCCGCCTTTCTGTAAGTTTTCCCGGACGCGGCACGAAAAAATTTATCGAGCGGTACGCGCAGCTCGAACAAGCATGAAGGAGGATTCTGCTTTAGAACGCAAACGGCGTCGACCGGCTTGGCCGAGCGGTTGCGTGAGGGGGCTTCTCGGGGTACATTGAGGCGCGTTCATACCTCAAAACGGTGCTGGATCATTTCAGGCTTCCGGTTTGCCCGGATGCGATCGGAGCGCATGAGTGGCGTCACATCTCTTCCGCTGCAAGGGTATCGATCAACTGATCTCGGATTCGGAAAATGCGGAAGTCCGATTAAAAAAATCCCTTGGCTGGCTGAGCCTGACGTCGCTCGGCATCGGCGCGGTCATCGGCTCCGGCATCTTTACCATCATCGGCACGGCGATCGCCGGACAAAAGTTTCAAGCCTCTTCCATCCTGAACGCACCGCTTCTTGAATACCTAATTCACCATTCCGCTTCGTTCGGACGCCCGGGCGCCGGTCCGGCAATTGCTCTTTCTTTCATCCTGGTTGCCATCGCCTGTGGATTCGCTTCCGTGTGCTACGCCGAGCTTGCCGCCATGATTCCGATCGCAGGCAGCGCGTACACCTATACGTACGCCACAATGGGAGAACTCGTCGCCTGGATCATCGGATGGGACCTGATCCTGGAATACGCCGTCAGCAACATGGCCGTAAGCGTCGGGTTTTCACAGCACCTGGTTAATCTGTTGGACTGGTTCGGCGTCCATCCGAATCCTCGTTGGATTTCGCCGGCATATCTCCCCAGCGGACTTTCCGACCTTGAAGGCAACATGCTTTACGGGCCCGGATGGCATTTCGGCTTCAACTGGCCGGCGTTCATCATCGTAATGCTCCTGACGATTATCCTGGTTCGTGGCATCCGAGAATCGGCGGAGACCAACAACGTCATGGTGCTGATGAAAATCATCGCCATCCTGGTCTTCGTCTCGTTCGCCTCGCGCTTCATCCATACCTCCAATTGGCATCCCTTCGCTCCCAACGGCTGGCCCGGCATTCTGACGGGAGGTTCGATCGTCTTTTTCACCTACATCGGTTTCGATTCCGTTTCGACTGCGGCCGAGGAATGTAAACGTCCACAACGCGATTTGCCCATCGGCATCATCGCGACTCTTGTTGTCTGTACCCTGCTGTACATCTCCGTCGTCGTCGTGCTCACCGGGCTTGTTCGCTGGGACACGCTTGTCGATGACGCGGCGCCTGTCGTCAACACCCTTAAGAAGCTGCACATCTCCAGCATTCGGTTAGTGGTCCTGATTGGCGCGCTGATGGGCATGATCTCTTCCTTGCTGGTCTTCCAGATCGGCCAGGCGCGTGTTTGGTTCGCCATGTCTCGCGACGGGCTCTTTCCCCGGATTTTTGGCCGTGTCCATCCGCGCTTTCAAACCCCGGACTTCTCCACCTGGATGGCTGGCTTCGTTGTGGGTATTCCGGCGGGTCTCCTCGACATCGGAACTTTTGCCGATCTCTCGAACATTGGTACACTTTTTGCTTTTGCGCTCGTAGCCGGAGGCGTGCTGATTCTTCGCTATCGCGAGCCCGATCGTCATCGAGCCTTTCGCGCGCCCGGAGGGCCTATTGCTCCGGTTCTGACGATTCTCACCTGTCTCCTGCTGATGGCCGGCCTCCCCATCATGAATTGGATCCGGTTTTTCGTGTGGATGGCCATTGGTCTTGTGATTTATTACAACTACGGACGGAAGCGCAGTACGTTGCGCACCGCCAACCAGGCATAGAGGAATCTCGTGATGGGGAGAAGGTTCATAACACAGGCGGGGCAATGGACTGGCACCATCGTTTTCTTTGCCGTGCTCTGCCTCCTATTCCCCGATCATTCCTTCGCTTGGGGAAGGAACGGTCAGAGGCTGGTTGTCAATAAAGCCATAGACACGCTCGAAACTCTTCCTCCGGAATTTCGCGGTTTCTTCGAATCCAGCCGTGCATTGCTGGCGCAACACGTTACCGATCCGCTCGATGCGATCGCTAAGTCTCCGACGGAGCGCCACAATCATTTCATTCTTCTCGACAAATATGGACGATTCCCTTTCGAGGCCCTGCCGCGCAGCTATAAAGCCGCGGTAACCAAATTCAGTAAACCGAAACTGGATGCCACCGGTCTTCTTCCCTGGCAAATCGGCGTCTACAGCGAAAAATTAACCGAAGCGATGAAAGCCGGGAAATGGGACGAAGCGAGACTGGACGCCGCCATCCTGGCAAACTATGTAGCCGAAGCTCACGACCCTTTCAACACGACTGACAATTTCGACGGACGTCTGAGCGCCCAGCCGGGCGTTAACGAGCGTTTCGGGACCGCGCTGATTGACCGTTATTCTTCTTTTTTCCCCATGCGCCCGAACGATGCCGTCTTCGTTAGTGACCCTACCGACCGCGCGTTCGAAGCGTGCCTCAGCTCGCATAGCTGGCTGGAAACCATTCTTCTCGCCGACCGCAACGCGCGTCGTGGCGAGAGCAGTTTCAACGACGAATACTACGACCGCTTTTACAATCAAGCAGCGGCGATTTTGATTCGCCAGCTTTCCGATGCGGCAACGGATGTCGGCTCTTTCTGGTTTACGGCATGGAAAAACGCCGGCAGCCCGCAATTGCCGCACTGATCTTTCTCGGATGATGCGGCCCTTGCTCTCCGACCGTATTGCTACTCTCCCAAAAGCCGAATTGCACCTGCATCTGGAAGGCTCCATCCAACCCGCAACCGTCTGCGAGTTGACCGCCCGTCACGGTGTCGTCACGACGCAGGAAGAAGTCCATCAGCGTTACGCCTATCGCGATTTCCCGGAATTCATCGAAGCTTTCAAATGGGTCACTTCGTTCTTGCGTGAGCCTCATGATTACGCGCTCATCGCTCGCGACCTCGCCGAACATTTGCTGACACAGCGAGTGGTGTACACGGAAGTGACTCTCTCGATTGGCGTCATGCTCCTTAGAAAACAGCAGCCGGAGGCAAATTTCGAGGCCCTGCTCCGCGCCACTGAGCCATTCGAAAGCCGCGGGCTTCGACTCCGCTGGGTGTTCGACGCCGCGCGCCAATTCGGCGCTGATGCCGCAGTGGAAGTGGTCGAATCCGCCAAGCGCTGCGATTCGAAAGCGATCGTGGCCTTCGGCATCGGCGGCGACGAACTCAGCATTCCAACCAGGGAATTTCGTCGTGTATACGACCGCGCCGGGCAACTAGGCCTGCACCGGTTAATGCACGCAGGCGAAGTCGACGGCCCGGAAAAAATTCGCGAAGCCATAGAAATGCTCGGTGTGGAGCGCATCGGTCACGGAATTGCCGCAATCAACGATCCTGAATTGATGGATTTGCTCGCGGAGCGAAGGATTCCGCTCGAGATTTGCCCCACGAGCAATATGAAAACCGGCGCGCTGGCTCGTCAACTGCAGCGCGAAAACGTAACAATCGAAGATCATCCACTCCTCAAATTCCTGCGCCACGGAATACCGGTGGTGCTCTCCACGGATGATCCAGCCATGTTTCACACCACGCTTCGCGAGGAATATGCGAACGCTGCGCGCATGGGGCTCCACGAAGAAGAACTGGCTCGCATCGTCGAGATGGGCTTTGAGCACGCCTTTTCATCGGCCGGCGAAGGGCGCGGAGCATGAAGCCGTCTGCGACAATGTTATACTGACGCCATGAAGGCACACGTCTGGGTAATGCCAAAACGCACCGTGCTCGATCCCCAGGGGCAAACGATTCAGCATGCACTTGCGGGTCTCGGCTACTCCGCTGTGCGCGACGTCCGCCAGGGCAAGTTTTTCGTTCTGAATCTCGATGGCTGGAACCGTGATGAGGCCCAGAAACAGCTCGAGCACATTTCAAAAGAAGTGCTCACCAACACGGTCATCGAAGAATACCGTTTTGAGATCGTGGACTGAGTTGCCGCTTGCCCGGCGTCAGCAATCTCAATCCAATGAACTTTGCTGCGCTGCTGGAGATTTTCTGAGGAGACGCCGCGTATGTGCGGAATAGTCGGCTATATCGGGCCCAAAAAAGTCGTGCCGGTCATCATCGAAGGCCTGCGGAAGCTCGAATATCGCGGCTATGATTCCGCAGGCATCGCGGTCGTGCCCCAGTCCGGCAAGCTCGAAATTCGCCGCGCTCCAGGAAAACTTCGCAATCTCGAAGAAGTCATCGCCAAGTCTCCGCTCGAAGGCACCTACGGTATCGGCCACACGCGGTGGGCTACGCACGGCCGCCCCACCGAAGAGAATGCCCATCCGCATCGCGACTGCACCGGGCAAATCGTCGTCGTGCACAACGGGATTATCGAGAATTACCTCGAGCTGAAGGAAAAGCTGCAAAAAGAAGGCCACAAGTTCGCCACGGAAACCGACACCGAAATCGTCGCTCACCTGGTCGAGAAGAACTCGCAAGGGGGCATTCCCCTTGAAGAGGCGGTGCGCCGTTCGTTGAAAGAATTGCGTGGCATCTACGCGCTCGTTTTCCTCTCCGCAAACGATCCTCAGAAAATTGTCGCGGCGCGGCTGGGCCCGCCGTCCGTGATCGGCCTCGGCGAAGGAGAATATTTCGTCGCCAGTGACATCCCCGCCTTGCTCCAGCACACGCGCGAAATGTTTTTCCTGGCAGATGGCGACATCGCCGTTCTCACCGCGAAAGGTGTGCGCGTGATGGACCACGACGGCCGCCCCGTCGAGCGCCCCACGCAGCACGTCGCCTGGGATCCCATTATGGCCGAAAAGGGCGGCTACAAGCACTTCATGCAGAAAGAAATCTTCGAGCAGCCGCGGGCCGTACGCGATACCTTGCTTGGCCGCATCTCGCAGGACACTGGAAAAGTTTTCCTCGATGAGATGGCCATCACCGAAAAACAGTTCCGCGAATTTCAGCAGGTGCGCATCGTGGCCTGCGGCACGAGCTGGCACGCCGGGCTGGCCGCAAAATTCATGATTGAGCGGCTTGCCCGTCTCCAAGTCGAAGTCGACTACGGAAGCGAATTCCGCTACCGCGACCCGATTTTGGACTCGAAAACGCTGACCGTGTGCATTAGCCAATCCGGCGAGACCGCGGACACTCTTGCAGCGCAGCGCGAAGCAAAACTTAAGGGCTCGCCCTCGCTGGCAATTTGCAATGTGATCGGCTCCATGATCACGCGCGAAGCCAACGGCACGATTCCAACGCATGCGGGTCCGGAAATCGGCGTGGCATCCACGAAGGCCTTTACTTCGCAATTAACCGCGCTACTTCTGCTTGCTTCCTATCTCGGGCAGGTTCGCGGCAAGCTCAGCGAAGAAGCCGCCAGAACCTTGATGCAGGAATTCACGCGCATCCCTCACAAAATCGAAACCGTTCTCCAGGCCGATGAATCGGGTTTCTACGAAAATCTGGCGCGGCAATTTTTTCGGTATACCGATTTTCTCTATCTGGGCAGGGGCATCCACTATCCTATCGCGCTAGAAGGCGCTTTGAAGCTCAAGGAAATTTCCTACATTCATGCGGAAGGCTATCCGGCCGGCGAAATGAAGCACGGCCCGAACGCTTTGATCGACGAAAACCTGCCGGTCGTCGTTTTGGCGACACGCGACGATTCCGACCCCGAAGCCATGACCCGCTACGAGAAAAGCGTTTCAAACATCAAGGAGGTCAAGGCCCGCGACGGTATCGTCATTTCCATCGTCACTGCGGGAGATCACCTCGCCCGCGAAGCCTCCGACCACATTATCGAACTTCCCCCTGCGCCTGAATTGCTGGTGCCGCTGCTGGAGATTATTCCTCTCCAATTGCTCGCCTATCACATTGCGGTGCGCCGCGGTTGCGACGTCGACCAGCCGCGCAACTTGGCCAAGTCCGTGACCGTGGAGTAACCTGGTTTATTTCGGCTAAAATAGAAACATGTTTCGCTATTTTCGAGCGTGCCTCGGCACTTTTGCTCTTTTTCTGCTGCCGGTTGTATTCCGTGTATCGGCGCAGTCTCCGGAGCCTGTCAGTGCGCCATTGCGCGAAGTCCACGTCGACGGCGAAAAACACCTTACCGAAGCTCAAATCATTGCGATAACCGGCCTGGTTCCCGGCACCCAGATCGGCCGGGATGATTTGCAGACGGCTGCCGACAAGCTCGTCCAGAGCGGGCTCTTCGCCAAAGTGGGTTACAACTTTCAAACCAAACTCGCCAGCGTCCTGGTGACCTATCATGTCGAGGAATCGCCTCGGATCCCCGTCTACTTTGACAATATTCCGTGGTTTGCGGATTCCACACTCGGCGATGCCATTCACAGCAAGCTTCCTTTTTTCGATGGAACGCTTCCGGAAGCCGGCGTGGCTGTGGATCAGGCCGTCGTGGCCGTGAAAGAGTTGCTCGCTTCGCGCGGAGTGCCTGGGTCGCTTGAGCACTCCGTTATCGCCAACCCGAGCGGTGAAGGCAACGTGCAGGAATTTCATCTTGAAGGTGCCACGCTCCAGATCGCAAAGCTGGAATTCAGCGATTCCGCCCTTTTGAATTCCAAAGTAGTCCAGCAGCATTTATCCGAAGTAATTGCAAAGCCTTATTCGCGACTGACCATCGATCTCTTTCTAGCCGAAGCCATCAAGCCCATTTATTTGCAGCAGGGGTATTTGCGCGTGAAGCTCGGGCCCCCGGAAGTGCGGCTAACCGGCGATCCCAATCAGAAACTGCCATCGCAGATTCCGGTTTATGTTCCCGTTGCGCCAGGCGATGTCTATCGCTGGAAGGAAGTCCGCTGGTCCGGGAACACGCTGGTATCAGAATTCACCCTGAGCGGCTTGCTCGGGTTCAAGCCCGGGGATATCGCGGATGGTTTGCGGATCGAAGGTGGCTGGGATCGCGCTCGTGAGGAATACGCTCATCGCGGCTACCTCGAGGCCAAGCTTGATCCGGTTCCGGCGTACAACGATCAGACGCACACCGTTTCCTATTCCGTGAGCATTCAAGAGGGGCCGCAATATCGCTTCGGCAAAATGATTCTTACTGGAATTTCTCCCGCTGCCGAGCGGAAGCTCCACGCCGCATGGCCAATCGCCGCCGGTGAACTTTTCGACAAAGCGAAGTTTGAAGAATTGCTCACCAAGCTGCAGGCTCACCAAGAACAGGTGTTCGGCGAATTGCCGGTGCACTATGATAACGTCGGCCATTGGCTGCAAACGGATGCCGACAAAGGCACCGTGGACGTGCTTCTGGATTTCAAGTGACTTCTGCCGTGGTGCGATCTGCGATGCCGGCGCGCTCTGAGATATACTCTGGCTGAGATGAAAGAGCTTATTCATATTCGCAACACCGAGGGCAACGTCATGCCGACGGAAGAAAAAGAAAGTCTTCTACTCGCTCGGCTCGCCGAAATTCCTTCGCTCATCGTTGCGCTTTCGGGTGGCGCCGATTCCGCGTATTTGGCCTGGGCTGCCCACGAAGCGTTGGCCGCCCGCGCGCTCTCCGTTACCGCTCTCTCGCCGAGTTACTCCGCTCACGATCGCGCCATCGTAGAAGAATTTGTCAGCAAGCTGGGCTTGCGCCACGAGTTTATCGAGACGCACGAAATGGACAATCCCTCTTACCGTGTCAACGCCGCTGACCGCTGCTATTTCTGCAAAGACGAATTGTTTTCCGCGCTGGACGAATTAGCGAAGGCGCGAGGATTTGCAGCCGTCGCTTACGGTGTGAACGCTGACGATACGCTCGATTTTCGCCCCGGCCATCGCGCCGCCACGGAGCACGAGGTCCTGGCGCCGCTTCTTGATGCGGGCCTGAGAAAATCCGAGATTCGCTTTCTCTCACTCCGCGCTGGTTTGCCCACCTGGGACCGCCCCGCTTCGGCTTGCCTCGCTTCGCGTTTGCCATACGGCACGGAAGTGACCGCGGAGCGTCTCGGACTCGTCGAGCGCGGCGAAACGGCGCTGCGCGAGCTTGGCTTCCGCCAATTCCGCGTGCGGCTCCACGACAAGCTGGCGCGCGTGGAAATCTCTCCCGACGAAATGCCTCGCGCCCTCGCACTGGAAATGGCCGCCGCCATCGCCAGCCGCTTGAAAGCCGCTGGCTTCACCTACGTTGCCCTGGATCTCGAGGGATATCGTCAGGGCTCTCTCAACGAGACTCTTTCTCCGGTTCGTCCGCGTGCTGCCAGGGCTGCACGCGGAACATAATTCCCGGCTCTTTCGTAACTATAATCAGGACGGCCGAGAGCGATTCTCTCCGCCGTTACGGAGGATGAATGGCGCGTCACCGCGATCTTCGCTCTTTGCTCGTGTTCCTTGCAGCCATCGTTATCCTGGTCGGCTGCAATACCGGGCCGTCAGTTAGCGGCACCTTCGATCGCAACTATAACGTTACTGGTCCGATTCGCCTGGAACTTACCAACGCTTCCGGTGACGTGGACATCGCCGGCAGCGCCGACGGAAAAGTGCACGTGCACGGCGGGGTCCGCGCGTCGGGCCTCGGCTTTGATAGCCCCCAGAAGCGCTTGGACGACACGGTCGCGAATCCTCCCATCGAACAAACGGGAGACACCATCCGCATCGGCAAGGAAATGTCCCGCATGCGCAACGTCAGCATCGCGTATTCGATTCAGGTGCCGCGCGACACGGAAGTAAGCGCCACGGTCGCGTCCGGCGCGCAGACTATTCGCAGCATTCGCGGGCCGGTAAAAGTGCAGGCCGCTTCGGGGTCCATCCGCGTGGAAAAAATTGAGCGCTACACGCAGCTAACGACGGCCAGCGGTTCGATTTCCGCGACTGACGTTGGCAATGATCTTCGCGTAACATCTGCTTCCGGGAGTGTGACGATTTCAAGGGTTCGCGGCGATGTCGACGTAACCGCCATGTCGGGTGTCCTCCGCATTTCCAATCCTGGGGGGCGCGTCGAAGCGGGCACGGCAAGCGGCGATGTCGACATTCAGGGAGCGGCACACGATGTGAAGGCGCACGCGGCCTCTGGTCGCGTTTTCGTCCAGGGCAATCCGGGCGCCGACAATTATTGGGAACTGAAAACGGCGTCTGGCGGTGTACAACTCGCCGTCCCAGCGTCCGCGAATCTGCATATTTCGGCGGAAGCGGTTTCCGGGGAGATTCGTTCCGACGTTCCCATTGTCATCGAGGAGCAAGGCAAGCATTCTCTCCGCGCCCACATGGGCAGCGGCGGCGGGCGCGTGGACGTGCATACCGTCTCGGGCGAAATTCGCATCACTGGCACAAAATAGCGCTCTGCGCGCGCCAAGTCCCTGCTCTCGAAGGGAAATAGTTAAGACCTAGCGACAATTCTCCGCAATAGCCGTAGAATCCCGCTGGTATGGCCTCTCAGCCCCTCTCCGCTTGCGTAATCGCGATGCTCTTTCTCTTCGCCCCGCCTTCACCAATTTGCGGTCAGTCCCCGACGCAAAATGAAAAGAAGCCCTCGTCCAAGGCGGCCGCTTCCAGGCAAGACTCTCCTTCTAAACAGCCGTCACCCGAAGAACAATTGCAACAAGCCTTCAATACCTCAGGAAACGATCGCGTGGCGCTGGTGCGGAATCTGGAGGCGTTCTTGAAGGAAAACCCGGATTCGCGGCAGCGGCCACAGGTTTACCGCGCGCTCGTGGAAGCCTGCCTAAAATTGCGCGACAACGCTCGCGCCGCGGCTTACGCTGAGCGCATCGTCGCGCTTAGCCCGGATGATATTTCCATGACCATCCTGACCATTCAGTTGCTCGAGCGGAGTGGCGACGAAGCTGCTTTGCGCCGGGCCACAAATTATGCCACCCGCGTTCTGGAATTTGTCGAGCGCGGCTCTCCCGCGGACAAATCGCCGAAGATTTCGCCGGAGGAGTGGGCTATTGAGAAGAAACGTGATCGCACGTCCGTGCTTACTATGCGCGGAAGGCTTGAGCTGAAATTGAAAGATACGGCTGCGGCCCAGAAAGACTTCGAGGCAAGTTACGAAATTCTCCCCAGTTCGGCCGCCGCCGAACAGCTCGGTGAAATTGCCGAGATGAAAAAAGATTTGAAAGGTGCGATCGAGCAATACGCCCGCGCCTTTGCTCTGGCCGATGGTACGAATGAAACTGCGGGACGCCGCGAAATCCGTCAAAAACTCGGCAACGTGTGGCGGCTTACTCACGGTTCTGACGCCGGATTAGGCGAGTACCTGCTCCTCACTTACGATGAAATCTCGCGGGCTTCTATCTCGGGAAAGCCAAAGAAAAATGCGGATGCGCGCGAACCTGCCGACTTCACGCTCCGGAAAGCTCCCGAAGGTACGGCCTTCCCACTGAAAGATACGAGAGGAAAAATCCTTGTCCTTAATTTCTGGGCCACTTGGTGCCATCCTTGCCACGCGCTGGAACCATTGTTTGCCCGCGTTGCCGCGGACTTCCAATCGAATGCAGAGGTTTTTTTTCTGGCCGCCAACTGTGACGAAGATGAAACACTGGTGAAGGGCTATTTGGAAGAGGACAAGCCGCACACGCCTGTCGTATACGCAGACGGTCTTGACCGGTTCTTCAGCGTCAACTCCTTCCCCACCGTGATGGTGATCGATCGCTCCGGCAAAATCGCCTATCGCTCCGACGGCTTCGAGCCTGATACCTTTGAGGCCAATCTGGCGGCAGCCGTGCGCCGCGCCCTGGCTCCGCAGAGCACTTCTTCGTCCGCCGGAAATTCCGAACCCTGATCGCGAGCAACCCTAAGCACTTTTCGAAGATTCTTGCTGATATTTGTCAGCCACTTCCTGAGCAGCCAAAATCGTATTGACGTGAATCCGCACGGTATCCTCGACTCTGCGCGCGTAGCCGCCGGCAAGCGTCGTCGCCACCGGAATCTTGCGGCGGCGCGCTTCCTCAAAAACCTGGCGGTCGCGTTGCTTCAATCCCTCTTTCGTCAGTGATAATCCCCCGAGCTGATCCTCGCAGTAGGGATCGGCGCCGCCAACGTAAAAAAGAATCTCCGGCTGAAATTCGTCGAGCGCCCTTTGCACCGCGGGAATCAGCGCGCCCAGATATTCATCGTCGTCGGCGCGGTCGGCCATGTTCAGATCGATGCTTGATGGTGGCTTGTGCGCCGGATAATTGTTCTCCTGATGAATCGAAATCGTAAAGACCGCCGGGTCACTGTGAAATATCGCCGCTGTGCCGTTTCCCTGATGGACGTCGGTATCAACGACAATTACCGTTTTCACGGCGCCATCTGCCTGCAGTTTTCGAATCGCCACGGCTACATCGTGAATGGCGCAGAAACCCTCGCCGTGGCCAGGGTATGCGTGATGAAACCCGCCACTCAGGTTCGAGCCGAATCCGTCGCGCAGCGCGGCTTGCCCGGCTAGAATGGTCCCGCCTGCGGCCAGCCACACTGCCTGGACGAGTTCTGGCGAATAGGGCACTTCCAGATGCATCACCTCGCTGGCAGTGAGCGTGCCGGTCTTTAGTTTGCTCACCCAGTCGGAAGTGTGCACGCGCAGAATATCTTCGTCTGCTGCAGGATCTGGACGCAAAAAATCCTGTTGTGTGGCGACGCCTTCGCGAAGGAGCATTTCATAGATAAGGCGGAATTTCTGGGATGGAAAAACGTGCGAACCAAGATTTAGATCGTAACGCTCGTGGTAAATCAGTTTGAACGGCAGCATAGCGCTTGGCGCGACTAGTTCTCACGTTCGAGGATGAAATCCGGAAGCGTCGCTAAGGCTCGAGAGTATTCGGAATCCTGGCGGCCGTTGAGGCAGGCCTTGGCGCGGCAGGCATAGTCCTGCGCGAGCGCGCGGGCGCGATCGAGCGCGCCGGATTCGTGAACGAGCGAAACGATCGTTTCGGGGCGGACGGAATTGAACTCCTTTTCGGCAAGCACGCGCGCGACCAGCTCACGCGCGTCGCGATGCCCATTTTCCATCGCGTAGATCAGCGGCAAGGTGACCTTCCCTTCTTTCAAGTCACTGAGGACGGGCTTGCCAAGCTGCTCCGCGGACGCTGTAAAATCCAGCAGATCATCGACGAGTTGAAACGCCAGGCCGGCGTAGCGCCCGTAATCGGCGAGGGCCTGCTCTTCTTCACCCTCGAGACCGCCGAGCACGGCGCCCAGCCGCGCGCAACCGCTGAAAAGACATGCCGTCTTGTACGTTGCCAGCCGCAGAGCGTCTTCTTCCGTTACATCGATGCGTCCGATTTTTGCGAGTTGAATCAGCTCGCCTTCGACCATTTTCTGGGTCAAGTCGATCAGAATGTCGAGGATACGAAAATTGCGTTCTTCCAGGGCCATCTGAAACGACTGCATGTACAGCCAGTCGCCGGTAAGCACGCTGCGATGATTGCCCCATCTTGAATTGGCGGAGGGGCGGCCACGGCGGGTGTCTGCGCTGTCGATAACATCGTCGTGGATCAGCGTGGCGCTATGCAAGAGCTCGACGACGGCGGCGAGACGGATGGCGCTGCGATCCTTGCGGCCTGCATAACTCGCAGAAAGGAGCAGGAGTGCGGGACGCATGCGCTTCCCTCCCCCGCCCAGCAAATACGCGGTGATTTCGGAGACCGGCGGAAAGGCGGCCTCACTTTGCCGCGCGAGCTCTTCCTCGACCAGGAAGAGGTCGTCGCGAACGAGATCAAAAATCTCTTTAGCCGTGAGGAGAGCGATGGCAAATCTCCTGATCTAACCCTTGTCTTTGAGACCTGGGGCCGCCAGAGTTGCCGGCCGCGAAAGGCCGAAGAAGCGCCGAAAATTTTCGGAAGTGGCGGCGGCAACTTCGTCCGGCGACAAGTCTCTCACACTCGCAAGCGTGCGCGCTACTTCCGCAACGTAGGCAGGCTCGTTGCGCTTGCCCCGCCAGGGCTGCGGCGCAAGGTACGGAGAGTCCGTTTCAATCAGAATCTTCTCGAGCGGCAAAGCTCTCGCAACGTCGCGAATATTCTGCGTTTTCGGATAGGTTGAATTTCCCGCAAAAGAAATCATAAAACCCATCTCGATTCCACGCCTTGCATCTTCGAGCGTGCTGGTGAAGCAGTGCAAGACTCCGCCGAGCCCGGTGGGGCGCCAGTGTTCTTCGATCATGTTCAGGCAATCGGACCACGCATCGCGGCAATGGATGATGATGGGCAGCTTGGCTTGCTGGGCGAGCGCCATCTGGTCGCGGAAAACCCGATGCTGCACTTCGCGCGGAGAGTGATCGTAAAAGTAGTCGAGGCCGATTTCGCCCCAAGCGATGACTTTGGGATGTTTTGCAAGGCGCGCTAATTCATCCAAATGCTGCTGTGTGACTTCCTTCGCTTCATGCGGATGAATGCCGACCGTGGTGTAAATCCAATCGTGCTGCTTGGCAAACGGCAACGCGGCATCGAGTTTCTCGGGACCCGGGCCTGTGCCGACCGCCAGCAGAGTCGTCACCCCAGCGGCGCGGGCACGGTCAAGCATGGCTTCGCGGTCTTCGGCGAATTGCGGAAAGTCAATGTGCGCGTGAGAGTCGATCAGTTCCATTGGCTAAGCGCCCAAGATCGGGGCAACCGCTGGGCACGATGTATCGTGCCCCTACTTCAACCTAGCGCCGATTTCGACGTCTTCGTCGGGGAAGCCGGCCAGTACGGGGCGGCCTTCTGGGCCAACAGAGGCGGCTACGATCATGCCGTTGGATTCGACGCCGCGAAGTTTGCGCGGCGCGAGATTGACGATGACGGCGACTTTGCGGCCGATCAATTTTTCCGGTTCGTAGTATTGCGCGATTCCGGCGCAAATCTGACGGATCTCCGTGCCGATGTCCACAGTGAGCTTTAGCAGCTTGTCAGCGCCGACAATGCGCTCGGCGGTTTTGATCTGACCGACGCGCATTTCGACTTTGGCAAAGTCTTCGATGCCGATTTTTTCCGCCGCTGCGGGTGCGGCGGCAGCGGCAGCACCGCCAGTGCCAGCAGTCGGCGTGCTCGCGGGCTTGACCGCGGGTACCGTAACCGGCGACGGTTGTTTTTGTTCTTCCTTTTCCATGGCTTCCATCCTCTCGATTGCTTCCGCTTTTTCGATACGCGGGAAGGCCGGCTGAGCCTTTCTAATCCGAGTGCCTGGCGTGATGTATGTCCATGCCAGCTGATCCGGACTGTGAGTGCCTAAGCTTCCGGTCTGGCCCAACTGATCCCATATCTTTTGGGTACTCGAGGGCAGCACCGGGTGTGCCAGAATCGCGATTAGACGGATGGCGGCAGCAGCGTGGGCAAGTACGTTCGCGAGGCGCTTTTCCTCGCCAGCGTTTTCAGCAAGCTCCCATGGCTTATGGAATGTAATATATTTATCGGTCTCAGCCACTACTTCCCAAATCGCCTCAAGCGCCTTCGAGAAAGCCAACTGATCGTAGAATTCGGGGACGCTTCTAAGCGCCGAGAGCGCTGTCGTTTTTATAGGCGCCTCTGAGCCGCGAACGCCTTCTTCCGAAGGCGGGGGGATCTTGCCTTCGCAATACTTCTCGATCATCGCTAAGGTGCGGCTGGCGAGATTGCCGAGACCGTTGGCGAGGTCGCTGTTGTAGCGGGTCACAAGCGCGTCGTAACTGAAATTGCCGTCCTGGCCGAAGACGGTCTCACGCAGGAGATAGTAGCGAAGCGCGTCCATGCCGAGGACGTGTACGATGGGACGCGGGCGCACCACGTTGCCCAGCGACTTGCTCATTTTGGCGCTGTCCATCAGCAGCCAGCCATGGGCCCAAACTTGTTTCGGCAACGGTAGGCCGGCGGCCATCAAGAAGGCAGGCCAATACACAGCATGAAAGCGGATGATTTCCTTGCCGACGAGATGGAGATTGGCGGGCCAGAATCCGGTCTTTTCATATTGGGGGCCACCGACGGCGCTAAGGTACGCGGTGAGCGCGTCAAACCAAACGTAAAAAACGTGTGGCTCTTCGCCGGGCACGGGAATGCCCCAGCGAACCGACGTACGCGTGATGCTGAGATCGCGGAGGCCGCCCTCGACGAAGCTGAGAACTTCGTTGCGGCGAGCTTCGGGCTGAATGAAATCGGGATGCTTGGCGTACCAATCGAGGAGCGGCTTCTGGAACGCGGAAAGCTTGAAATAGAAATTGGCTTCGGTGACGGTTTCCGTGGGACGGCCGCAGTCAGGGCAATTTTCGCCGGGCTTCACGTCCACGTAGGCGTTGTCGTAAATGCAGTATTGCCCGGTGTAGTGGCCGGGGTAGACGAAACCATTGTCGCGGCACTGTTTGAAGAGCCATTGGACAGTGTGCGCATGTTTGAGATCCGTGGTGCGAATAAATTCGTCGCCTTGGACGCCGAGTTCGTCCCAGAGGGCGCGCCACTCAGCAGCCATTTTCGCGACGAATTCGGATTCCGGGACACCGGCTTTTTTCGCGGAGCGTTCGACGTTTACACCGTGCTCGTCGGTGCCAGTGGTCATCACCACGTCGTAGCCGTGCAAGCGTTTGTAGCGCCGAATGGTGTCGCACACGATGGTCGAGTAAGTGTGGCCGATGTGCGGCAAGCCGTTGGTGTAGTAGATCGGCGTGGTCAGGTAGTATTTTGGTTTTGCGGGCATCGTCTAGTTTGTTTTTCCGCCCGTTTCATAGGCGCGGAGAGCATCGCTGATCACGCGCTGGAGGGGGACGTTTTTTTCGACGGCGAGCTTGCGGCAGTCGTCGTATTCGGGCGCCACGTGCAAGATGCGGCCGTTCACGCGGGAAATCTTGATGCGCACGTCGCCGAAATTTGTGACGACACTCACAAACTCGCGCGGGAGCGTGCGGCGCTGGGCGCGATAGGTGCGCGCGCCAAAGGTGGTTGTTTCGGCAAAAATGAGCGACATCAATGCATTGGTGTCCTGCGGCTTGCACAAAACCGTAAGAAGAGTTCCGGGGCGGTTTTTTTTCATTTGCACCGGAGTGGTGTAGACGTCGAGAGCGCCTGCAGCCAGGGCCTTCTCAAGAAAGTACCCGTAAATCTGCGGATTCATATCATCGAGATTCGCTTCGATGACGGCGATCTCTTCGTCGAAACCTGCAACCGTTTTTTCGGCCGCTTCGCCGATCATGATGCGGACAACGTTGGGCTGGCCTTCGAGATCGGCGGTGCCTGCGCCATAGCCGATAGTCGTGACGCTCATGGGCGGTTGCGGGCCGAACGAATCGCATAGCGTGGCAACGATGGCCGCACCAGTCGGCGTGACGAGTTCTCTTTGCACGCCGTTGGAATAGGTCGGCTTGCCTTGCAGCAAGTTGGCCGTGGCAGGCGCAGGGACGGGCAAAACGCCGTGGGCCATTCTTGCCGTGCCTCCACCGACGTTCAAAGCCGAGCAGGCGAACTTCTCAATACCGAGGGCGTGGAAGCCGATGCACGCGCCGACGATGTCCACGATGGCGTCGACGGCACCTACTTCGTGAAAATGAATCTTTTCGATGGGGACATCGTGGACACGGGCTTCTGCTTCGCCGAGCTTGACGAAGATTTCCGCAGCATGGTGGCGGACGTCAGACGCTAATTGTGATTTCTGCAAAATCTCAAGAATGGCGCTGAGCGAGCGGTGCCTTGACTGATCTTCGGTTTTGACCTTGACGCAGGTGGCGGCCATGCCATTTTTCCAAACTTTTTCGGCGGAAAGCTCCCACCCGGGGACCTGGAGAACGCGGAGTTCGGAGCGGAGGAGGTCAACGCAGCAGCCGGCGTCCACGAGAGCGCCGAGCGTCATATCGCCGCTAATGCCCGAAAAACAGTCGAAATAAGCAAGTTTCATGGGAATCTGCCGCGGGAACTGCCTGCCCTGTTCAAGTCCCGTTGTAGAAGACTTGATAGTATCGGCGGCGAGAGAGAGTGTCAAACTCACAGGCCAGGAGAACCCGAAGAGCGAAGCGTCGCAGCAGAGTTTAGTGACGCGTTCGACGAATGCAGTGCTGGGGTGAAGAAACGGGATTTTGGTGATTCTCCCCACCACCAATTTTTGCATGAATATCAAAGGAAAGGACTTACAAAATTTGCATTTCATAACTGCTTGATTCTAAAGGACGCAATTTTCGTTGTTTTTGGGTTGGCAACGGGCCGAAATTGCCGGTCTGAAAAGAAAAAGCGGGAGCAAGCTCCCGCACTCTAAATGCAGTTTTCTATGGAAGCAAGTGATACCACAGATTACTGGAATTCAAAGGAGAATTTGAGAGGCCAAAGGAACGGGGGAACTAAACAGCTCGGGACTGAACAAGCGGTGGGAGAGCAGAATTTGCGCTCCAAGGGATTGCAAGGCATCTTTGACCGAGTTCGTACGCTTCCCTATACTGGCTGGATTCTGGGATTCCACTCTAGCTCGCTTGAGGACACGTGTATCAAGAACTGACGAACCGGTTGCGTGAGGTGCTGGCGGGTCACATTCGCGAGAAATATGGCGTGGAGCTGGCGATTGTGCTGGAGCGGCCACCGAAGATCGAGATGGGGGAGGCAGCTTCGCCGGTATGTTTTGAATTGGCGAAGCGGTTGAAAAAGGCGCCGCGGCAGATTGCGCAAGAGATTGCGAATGGATTGGGCAAGGTGGAAGGGATCGCCAGAGTCGAGGTGGCGGGCGGCGGGTATTTGAATGCGTATTTTGACCGGGGAAACTTTTTGGCAGAGGTTCAGAAAGAGTTGAGCGGCAGCGCAGCAGGTCGGAAGAACGACACGCAGGAATGCCTGTCCCACAAAATAATCGTCGAGCACACGAGCATCAATCCGAATAAGGCGGCACACATCGGGCACGTGCGGAATGCCGTGCTTGGGGACACGATGGTGCGGATCCTGCGCCACGCGGGGAACCGGGTGCAGATCCAGAACTACATCGATAATACTGGCGTCCAAGTGGCGGACGTGGTGATCGGATTCCTGCGCATGGAACAGCGCACGCCGATCGGCGTGAAAATGATGTCGCAGGAGCCGAAGTTTGATTATTACTGCTGGGATTTGTACGCGAAGGCGACGAGTTTTCTTGCCGAAGACAAGGAGCGGGCAGCGAAATTACGGGGAGAGACGCTGAGGGCGATTGAAGAGGGCCAAGGCGAAGATGCAGAGGTGGCGCAGATCGTGGCGGACGCGATCGTCGGATGCCACCTACAGACGATGGCGCGGCTGGGAATTGGTTATGAACTGCTGGCGCGCGAGAGCGAAATTCTGCATTTACACTTTTGGGATGCGGCGTTTGAGATGCTGAAAAAATCGGGGGCGATTCAACTGGCGACGAGCGGGAAAATGGCGGGATGCTGGGTCATGCCGTGGAGAGAGGAGGTAAAGGAAGGTGAGGAAGTAAAGGAGGTCCAGGAAGAAACCGCGGAAGAGGAAGACGAGAATTCGCAGGACAAGATTATTGTGCGGTCCAACGGGACAGTGACTTACGTCGGGAAAGACATTGCATACCAGCTCTGGAAATTTGGATTGCTGGGGAAGGACTTTCATTACCGGAAGTGGCCGACACCGCCGCAGGCGGCAAATAAAAAAGATGCGCCGGAAGGACAGACCGTTTGGGTCACGACGAGCGGGGTGAACGATCCGGCGGCGCCGCACTTTGGGGAGCCGGCGTCAAGCGTTTACAACGTGATTGACGCGCGGCAGGCATATTTGCAGAAGGTGGTGGCGGCGGGGCTGCGGGCGCTGGGACACGCGAAGGCGGCGGAGAACTCGATTCACCTGTCGTACGAGATTGTGGCGCTGACGCCACGATGCGCCGCGGAAATGGGCTACGAGCTGACGCCGGAAGAGGCGAAGAAGCCGTATGTAGAGGTGAGTGGACGCAAGGGATTCGGAGTGAGAGCAGACGACCTGCTGGACAAATTAGAGGTTGCGACGCTCCAGGAAGTGCAGCAACGGCATCCGGAGATGAACGCGGAAGAACAAAAGCTGACCGCGCACGCAATCGCCGTGGGAGCGCTGCGATTTTTCCTGTTGAAGTTCACGCGCAACGCGATTATCGCGTTCGACTTCAAGGATGCATTGAGTTTTGAAGGGGAGACTGGGCCGTATTGCCAATACGCCGTGGTGCGGATCCGAGGGATTCGGCGGAAAGGCAAAGAAGCAGGAACCATGAATATGGAGGTAACAAACGAATCCGCCGGGAAATTGCTTGCGGGAGCGGAGGGAAATTCGCTGTGGGAGCTACTGGTTGCGGCGGGTTCGCTAGATTACGCCGTGGATGCCGCGATTGCCACGCAGGAGCCGGCGTTCATGGGCAAGTACGCGTTCCAATTGGCGCAGGCGTTTAACAATTTTTATCACAAGCACCACATCCTGTCGGAAGCCAATGAACAGAAGCAGGCGTTTCTATTGCGCTTAACTGAGCTCGTTGAAACGCAACTGGTGAAGACGTTGTCGCTCCTGGGAATCGAAGCGCCAGAAAAAATGTGATGTAGGGTGGCGAAAGTAAATTCAATGGCCCCGCTTCCAGCGGATCTTGACGCGGTTATCGAAAGAGCCTGGCAACTCACTCAGGGGACGGCCGGTTTTCTCGGCGAAAACGAAGCGAGATTCCTGGGCATGCTGGCGGCGTGCGTGCCGGCGCGTGGGACGATCGTTGAGATTGGCAGCTTCAAGGGCAAGTCCACAGTGATGCTGGCGTCCGTCGCCGCGTACTACGGGCTGGGACCGGTGGTGGCAATCGATCCGCACACGTCACCGTCCGCGACAGACCCTGGGATTTCCGCAGGCTCGTCCACGTACGAGGAGTTTCTTGCGTCGGTCAAAGCGGCGGGACTGATGGAGCACGTGGAAACTCACCGGGCGTATTCACGCGACATGGCCAAAGGATGGAGCCGGCCGATTCGTTTGCTGTGGATCGATGGAGATCATACATTTCGCGGAGCAAGAGAAGATTTCGATTTGTTTACACCCCACCTGGAGAAAGACGGCGTGGTAGCGCTGCACGATGCGTTGAACGCCTTCGAGGGACCCATCCGGGTGTTTGTGGAGGAGATCCTGAGGTCGGACAAGTTCGGAGCGGCGGGTGTGGTGCAGTCCACGGCATGGGGGCAGTTGCGACCGGAGGATGGCAAGGATTTTCGAGCATTGCGGATGAGAATCGAACGCCGCGCGCGACGGATGCTGCCGTTTGTCGCGAATGGAAAGCGTGTTCAAGGATTCACAAAAATGGGCTATAAGCTGGCGCGATCGCGAGTTCCGCGCGCGGCCATTTCGGCGGAAGAATGGTCCGCACTGATTTCCCGAAGTTGCGCCGAGTGAACCGCCGCTGTTTCCGATACGTCCATCCTTACCTGAACGAAGAGGCAGTGAGCACATGGCGTCCTACCATGCCGAAATAAGCCACTGAAGGCCCGGCCATGCGCGTAGACTCGAAGCTAAAGGTAGAGGCTGCCCATGGCCATTCCCTGGGATGCCGACATTCTGATCTTTGCGTTCACAACGGCAAAAATCGTACTCGGCGGCAAAAAGCGGTTGCGTGAATCCAAGCGCGCCATAGCTGTACACGACGAGATGCAGGCGATTCGAGAAGACTCGCTGGCGAAGGCGCAAAAAGACTATATCCAGCCGGTCGATGAAGAACTCGCCAAGCTGAACTACTTTCCAGATTTTACGTATGGCGTGACCAACCACAGGAATTACGGACAGAACCTGATCCGGCGTTACACCAATCCGACGGACGCGGCTTCGTGCACGCTGATGATCGTGGAGTTGAAAGTGAAGGTTGGCGACGCCGAATCCGCAACCACGAGTTCAAGTGTGGGATTCAGGACGCGGTTTGCAAATGGAAAGCATCTCACCACGCGAAATATGTCCAGGCAGTCCCTGATGGACCACGCACCGGATAGGATCATTCAGGAGTGCCGCCACACCACCAATTTGGCGGAACTGAAGCGCCGCCACGATGGCCGCGCCGCGGAACTCGGCCCCGCACTTCCTCCGCCCTCCGGGCCAGCAGCGATCATGGAAGAGCATCAAAGAGAGCACAAACGCTTTTGTGAATATCAGGTGGAACGCGGAACATTGCAGTTGCTTCCTGACGGCGAGGCCTACGAAGTCACAGACAAGACGCGCGGACGAGGTATCTGGAACCACTTCAATCCATTTGCGAAACGACTTTCGCTGAAGGAGCTGCTGCTCGCTGCTTTAGTGGGCAGCTTTCTGCCGCTCTTCGGGATCCTGAAGCTCGCTCCCCTGGTCACAGAGCGTTTGCAGGGTACAGGACTTTCTTTGCTTCCGCTCCCTTGGCTGGCGATTGGCGTTTGCTACGCGCTGGCGGGATTCATCATCGGAATGATTTCCGATCGAGCGTCGTTCCAATGGATCATGCTCATTTGTTACATTCCCGCGCACCTCATCGCGGGATGGAGTTTTGGTCCGGCACCATACAGCACGATGGCTTTCCTGATTTCGTTTTATGTGATTCGAATGAAACGCCGACGCGCCTTGATTTTCCAATCCTGAAGCGCGCTCGACCTTGGCTGACGCGGATCAATTAATAAGACAGGACGAGATGAACGAGAGTTCGGAGAGCCACGGCGGTAGGGCCTTTTGCGAGCCAGGGCTTGGCGTCGTCATTCCACGCCGTGCCGGCGATGTCCAAGTGAATCCAGGGCGTGTCGCCGGTGAATTCCTTGATGAACATGGCCCCAGTGATGGCGCCGCCGCCCTTGCCGCTGCTGATGTTCTGAATATCGGCGACGGTTCCCTTGATGAAGTCGCGATAGTCGTCATCGATCGGCATCTGCCACATTTTTTCGCCGGCGGCTTTCGAGCTGGCGAGGAACTTGTCCGTAAAGGCCTGATCGGAGCCGAAAACACCGACGTTGACGTTGGCTAGCGCGACGACGATAGCGCCGGTGAGAGTGGCCGCGTCGATCAGGTGCGTGGCGCCGAGTTGCTTGGCGTAGTGGATGCCGTCGGCGAGGATGAGGCGGCCTTCCGCGTCGGTATTGAGGACTTCGATCGTTTTGCCGGACATAGCGGTCTGAATGTCGCCGGGCTTCTGGGCTTTGCCGCCAGGCATATTTTCCGTGGAAGGGACGATGCAAATTACCTTGACGCCAGGCTTGAGCGCAGCAAGGGCACGCATCACACCGAGCATGGTGGCGCCGCCAGCCATGTCGTACTTCATTTTTTCCATACCGTCGGCGGGCTTGATGGAGATGCCTCCGGTATCGAAAGTGACGGCTTTGCCGACGAGGCCAATCACCGGAGCGCCCGGCTTCGGATTCGCAGGCGTATAGGTGACGACCATGACGCGAGGTGGCTCGACGCTTCCCTGGGCGACGCTCAGGAGGGCGCCCATCTTGAGGTCAGCGATTTTCTTCTCGTCGAGGATTTGGACGGCGAGGCCGGCCTCCTTGGCCATGGCTTCAGCCTTTTCGGCCAGGATACGAGGGGTAAGTTTGTTGGAAGGCTCGTTTATGAGATCGCGGGCGAAGTTTTGCGAATCGGCGATGATGCGGCCCTTCGAGAGACCTTTTTCTCCGGCGGCGCGTTCCGCATCGGAAAAGCCAGCGACGAGGACAGTATCAACGTTCTTGTCGTTTTTCTTGTCGGTTTTGTACTTGTCAGTTTCGAAATTGGCGGCGAGCGCACCTTCGGCGATGGCTTGAGCAGACTCTTCCGTGGCATGGCCCTCTCGAATCAGCAGAGCGAAGTTCTTGACGGAGCGCGCCTTCAGATAACGGAGGGCAGCGCCAGCGAGTTTGCGAAGCACCGCGCTATTCCATTGTTCGCGCTTCCCTGCTCCAACGAGGAGCAATCGTGCAGCCTTGAGGCCTGCAGGCGCGTGGACGAGGGTGAATTCAAGCATCTTGCCGGTCAGCTCGCCGCTCTTGGCGAGTTTACGCAGTAGGCCTGCGGCAGCGTTGTCCATCTCCGCGACGCGGCCCTGGACGGGTTCGGTCTCTTCAAACACATACGAAACCAAGGCCTCGGTTTCGAGCGCTGCAAATGGCTGGGATGCGAGCGTAATCTGCATGGTCCGTTATCGCCTCCGATTGCGAAACATAGATTGTTCGACTTCCCGGCGTGCTTCCTTGGTGCGTTCGTCCTGGCGGCGGTCCCACGACTTCTTACCCTGAGCCAGCGCGATTTCGACCTTGGCGATGCCGTTACGGAAGTAAATCTTGGTGGGGATGACGGTCAAACCCTTCGATTCGGTGCGGCCGGAAAGCTTGTCAATTTCGCGTTTGTGGAGGAGGAGCTTCCGTGAACCCAGGGGCTCGTGGTTCCATGGCCCGCCCGGTAAGTACTGTGCAATGTGCGCGTTAACGAGCCAGGCGCCACCGGGCTTGAAATCGACGAAAGCATCGCGGATGTTGGCTTTTCCCTGGCGGAGAGCCTTGACCTCAGTCCCATGAAGGACTAGTCCGGCCTCATGTTTCTCAAGAATGTGGTAGTTATAGGAAGCAGCGCGGTTTTGAGCGACGATTTGCTCGCCGGATTTGCCCGATTTGGCAGACTTCTCAGAATTTTTGGCAGGTTTGGCCACAACCGTCCATGATAACTGCAGTGTGAGAGCTTGTCACCTGCGACACAATGGCGTTTATTGATGAGGGCAGCCAACCCGAGCATCCTTGCCGGGCCTCTAAATCGAATGTTAGACTGCTGGTTGGGCTTCGTGTCGAGGCCCCGGAGAGAGCATGCGCCGCTGGGGAAACCTATTGCTATGTGTTGGTTTCGGACTGCTTGCAGCAGGCTGCCCGAAGGGCCGAACTGATTTTGACCAAGGCAAGAAAGCCGAAACGCTTCAGGATTACGACGCCGCTTTCAACTTCTATCAAAAAGCCGCTAAGTCTGACCCGTATAACGCAAGCTATAAGATCAAGCTGAACCGGGCGCGGTTTGAAGCCAGTGAATCACACGTCAAGCGCGGCGTTGAATTGCGGAATCAAGGGAACTTGCCTGGCGCAGCGGGTGAATTCCAGCGGGCGCTGGCCATTGATCCGGGAAGCTCCATAGCGGACCAGGAGCTCCGCAAGACAGTCGGAATGATCGCTGAGAAGAACCGCACGGCCGATGCGGCAGCGGAACTACCGTCCGATTCGAACGAACAGCCCCTGGCATCGATGCCACCGGAAATCAAGCCTCTGTCGAGGGCGCCGATCAATTATAAGGCGTCCAGTGATGCGAAGGTCGTTTTTGACACGATCGGGAAACTAGCCGGCTTGACGGTCGTTTACGACCCGGATTTCCCTGCGCGGCGCATTACCGTGGATTTGGTTAATGTAACGCTGGAGCAGGCGCTGGAAATCGTGTCGCTGGAGAGCAAAGCTTTTGTAAAGGCGGTGACAGAAAACATCATTTTTGTAATTCCAGATCAGCCACAAAAGCGCCGGGATTATGAAGAGCAAGTGGTGAGGACGTTTTATATTTCAAACACGATTCAGGCACAGGACTTAACCGAGATTGTGACCGGGCTGCGGCAATTGCTGGATTTGAAGCGCATCCAGCAGCTTAACTCGCAGAACGCGATCATCGTGCGCGACACACCGGACAAGCTGATGCTTGCGGAAAAGATGATCCGCGACATTGACAAAGCCAAGCCGGAGGTGGTCATACAGGTGGAAGTGCTGGAGGCGCGCACCGATCGACTGCGAGACCTGGGTATCCTCCCTCCGCAATCTGCCTCCGTTGTGATCAATCCGAACAACACAACGAGCAGCTCGAGCAGCACTTCCACGACGAGCAGCGGCGGAATCAATCTGAACCAACTGCGCCACCTGACTGGAAACGATGTTATCTTTACCATCCCGAGCGCTACGGCAAGTGCCATTCTGAGTGATTCCAGCACGAAGATTATCCAGAATCCGGAAGTGCGGTCGGTGGACGGCCAGACGGCTAAATTGAAAATTGGCGATCGCATCCCCATCGCAACGGGCAGTTTTTCTTCCGGCATTGGAATCGCTGGAGGAACGGCGGGTGGGATTAATCCGCTGGTGAATACGCAGTTCACGTACCAGGATGTCGGCGTGAATATTGATCTTACGCCGCGTGTCCATCCAAATCGCGAAGTGAGCATGAAACTGAAAGTGGAGGTCTCCGCGCATACGAATGACGTGAGCATCGGAGGGATTACGCAGCCGGTTATCAGCCAGCGTGTCATCGAGCATGACATCCGTTTGAAGGAAGGCGAGGTCAGCATACTTGGCGGTTTGATCCAGCGGACGGACGCTAAGACGCTGGAAGGCTGGCCGGGTCTCGCAAAGCTCCCCCTGCTTGGCTACCTTTTTTCGCACACTAAGACGGACCACCAAGAAGATGAAGTGCTGATCGTCCTTACTCCGCGGATCGTGCGAATGCCCGAATGGACGAAAGCGAATCTGCGGCCGATGTATTCGGGCTCCGAGTCGCTCGTCCAAGTGAGACGAGAGAGCGAGATTCACGCCCCAGCGCCCCCAGCAGTAACGCCTCAGCAGCAACCACCGACGAATCCTGCGCCCGCGCCAGCTGCCGCGGCACCGGGGGCTCAGGGGGCGGCGGCCAAGCTTCGCTTTGAACCGCCGAGCTTGTCATTGAAGGCAGGGCAAACGGCTACGATCGGGGTCGTAGTTGAGAATGTGAATGATCTCTTCTCCATCCCGCTGCTTTTGCAATACAACCCAGCAGTCATCAGCGTGGAAGAAGTGCGGCACGGAGGATTTCTCTCCGGAGGAACGCAGGAGATTGCCATCGTGCACCAGCCCTTCAAAGATAAGGGCCAATCGATTATTTCCGCAACGCGGGGGCCGAACACCGCTGGAGTAAGCGGGAGCGGGACGCTGCTCGGAATCGTGGTTAAAGGGCTGGCGCCGGGCTCATCGAACCTGTCGATCGTGCAGGTGAACGCGAAAGATTCGCAGCAGAATCTGATCCCGCTGATCACCAGCGAAGCGACGGTGCAAGTCCAGCCATAGTTCCGGATTGTACGAGAGATGTCGCGAAACACCTTAAACCACTGGCGAGTTGTTAGAGGAATGGGGAGGAAGCCGTCTCGCTCCGAGGTGGGGATGACCCTGCTGGAGTTGATCATTGCCTGCGCCATTCTAATGGTTCTGTCCTCTGCCGCCTTGCCCATCGCGAAGTACACCATCATTCGACAGAAAGAAGCGGAGCTTCACCGCGACCTGCGGGAGATGAAAGACGCGATCGATCGCTACAAAGATGCCGCCGACCGGAACCAGATTCGCGTGGAAATCGGGAGTGAAGGCTATCCACCGGACCTGGAAACGCTGGTGAAGGGCGTGCAGCTCGCAGGGGGGAGCGATCGGAAGATTCGTTTTTTACGAAAGATTCCTGTGGATCCCATGACAGGACGCGCCGAATGGGGTTTGCGTGCCGTTCAAGACGATCCGGATTCGACGAGCTGGGGCGGCAAGAACGTGTTCGACGTGTACTCGAAATCGACGGGTACGGCTCTTGACGGGACGAGGTATTCCGATTGGTAGTTCCAGTGAGGATTTGAATTGAGAATGTTATCGCAAATTCGGACCGGCGAGTCAGTGCTGCTGAAGCGCCGCAGGGGACTGGCAGGAGCAGGGTTTACGCTCATGGAGTTGATGATCGTCATTACGATCATTCTCATCCTGATTGGGATGGCCGTGGGACGGTACGACAGATCGGTGCAGAAGGCCAACGAAGCCGTACTGAAAAACAATCTCCAGACCATCCGAACCTCGATCGATAACTACACCCTCGACAAACAGGCGGCGCCACAATCCATCGAGGACCTCGTGCAGTCTGGCTACCTGCGCTCCGTCCCGACAGATCCAATGACGCGGGCAAAGGATTGGGTGCCACAGTATGACAGCGTCGTATTCAGCCCGGAGCAATCGAGTACGGGCATGGTCGACGTTCATTCCAATTCGAGCCGGGTTTCGCCTTTCGATAACACGCCATACAACGAGTGGTAGCTCTCGCTAGACTGATTCACAAGAATACATCATCCATTGCAATGGTTTGACGGAAGCGTGTGCGTCCGATATAGTGGATGTGCGGGGTGGAGCAGCCTGGTAGCTCGTCGGGCTCATAACCCGAAGGTCGTCAGTTCAAATCTGACCCCCGCAACCATTTCTAGTTGATTTGAAACGGCTTAGAGGATGCTCCCTCTGGGCCGTTTCGCTTTTCCGTCCAACTAGCGTCCAAAATTCCCCAAACTGCGTTGCCAAGTTGCGCCGCAACCCGCTTTCCGTCCTCGCTAATCACGTGCGTGTATATCGTCTCCGTGACTGGCGACCCATCAGCGTGGCCGAGTCTCTGCTGACGCAGTTTCTGCTATGCTCCGAACCTGTTCATCAGAGTTGCTTTCGCGTGACGGAAGGGACAGTTGTGGCTTGAAGGGACGACCCACATTGTTCGATCAGGGATACGTGACTGTTGACGCGGATCAACTGAGAGTTGTCGTCAGTAGTCGCATTCGAGAGGAGTTTGAGAACGGGCGAGACTACTATCATCTGCACGGAAGAGCCATACGCCTACCGCGCGAGACTGACAGCTTGCCCTCGCACGAATATTTGGCTTTCCACGACAGCGTGTTCCGCTAATCATTGCACTTTTCCAGTATGTTCCACGCGACTTCGAAAGAAGTTCTCGGTGTTCTTATCCATGAAGTGAACGTAGCAGCCTTTCATGCCGCGTGTCAGAAGAACGCGATAAGTGTTTTTTACCATTTGCGTGAATCGGTCGCCGGACCTCCTTACGACAGTGTCAAAGGACTTGGTCTTGTCTCCCTTCCAGTCTGCAGCCTCGGGTTCGTAGACTAAATCAGGCCCGAAGATAACACCCACATAATCGAATTCGAATCCCTGCGCAGTGTAAACACAACCAATTTGATTCACGCCACCTGAGTCGTACGCCCAGAGGCTCTCTTTAGGAATGCCAGGCGCGAGGCTGCCCGAGTCGGATTTGGCGTTCCATGGTCGGACGTAATCGCCGATGACCACGTCATCAACGAGTGTCCCGTTGGACCTGGGATTAGACCACGGCCAACAAAAGCCCGCTGCCAGCCGCGCTGTGGATTTTTCTTCCAGCCTTTTCCTGATTGCGTCCTCCAGATCTTGGGGAGTGGAGATAATTCTAAAGTCAAACTCGTCGGCTTGATTCCACATCACATGTGGTGTGCGCTGAATTCCGAGGGTGTTGTTTACCCAACTGACGAACGCATCTGAGCCAGCACAGCGGAACTGGGCTTCCAATTCAAATTCACAAACGTCGCAGTGGAGTTTTTCAGCTTCAGTCTTAATGTAGCCGGTAGAGCCGATCTCCCCTGGTCTTACGATCTGGTTGTCATCTATGAAAAACACAGATGTGCGACTTGCTTTTAACAACTCCTGGATTTGTGAGAGTTTGCTTTGCTTTACCTTGGGCGTGAATCGGTTGTTGCTAGTCTCTCGAATTCGGTGAGCCTCGTCGGCGATCATGACATCAATCACATTCGCGTCCGCACGCATATAGCTGTTGAAGTAGCGCACTTGCGCAGCCCCACGGGTGCCTACGATTTCCCGAATAGTGGAGGTGAACGCACGAGAACCCGTCACGTAGTGCGCGTTTAGGCCCATCCCTGAGAGATCACCGAGCAAGTTCATAGCAATGACCGATTTCCCTGTGCCAGGGCCGCCACGCACGATAATGGCCACCCTTTTCCTACCTTTGACAGCATCCTTCGCAGCTTCCACAACTTTGTCATAAACCACTAGCTGCTCGTCGAGTAGCACGTATTCCGGCTTGCCCTTGATCAGTTTGGCGACGTGGTCGAGCAGTTTCTTGCTGGGGCGGTACTTGCTTTGCTCCACTTTCGCCGAAACCTCGCCGCTATCGGCACCATGGATTCGTTCGTCTAGAAAGGCAGTGAGACGCGGTACGTGATCGGCGGTGAAGACCGGAGACCGCCTAATCTGCTCTGCAAACTGTGGTAAGAAAAGAGGATCGTCCTTTATCTGGGTGTAGTTGTGGAGATAAGAACAGGCATGGGCGCTGATTCCTCCTGCGCCCTGAAAAGCCGTATGGCAATCGGTGAGATACGTCATGTACTGACCTACTTGGACGGAAGGATGAAGCACATCTCGGACGTTGCCTCCGACGAAGGTGGCTACCTCGTTTCTGCCCGACGCGCCTCTGCATCCGCTCCACTGCTTTAACTCGATGATGACTGCGTTAGGCGCCTTTTTGCTGTCGTACCCGGTCACGAGGCAATCAAGCCGCTTGGACGTAAGCGGAAGTCGGAGTTCCAACAAAACGCCATGATCAAGCAACGACGCTGTCTGAAAAACTTGTGAGATGGCGCGGAGAGAATTATTCCACGAGTTCACCTCGGCGACTGATGGCTGGTAGCGAAACTCATTGAAGAAAGCATCCTTCAACTTAGGTGCGATACGATTGAAAGTCGAGTCTTCAATGAGGGATTTGGTAGTGCCGGAATAAAGGCGCATGCGCTCCCAATTATCACATCAGAGGCCTTGATTTAAGCTATCCAAGTCGACCGGCTTGGGGAATTCGGTAGTGTCCTAATTTCAAGGACACTAACGGGAATTCCGAAGTGTTGACACCTGTACGCAGGCTCCCTAGACTTTCAGCTAGAACGGAATTGAGGAGGCACGCATGGCACTGGATTGGACAAAATGTGCGGCAGTAGAAAGTGTGCCCGGAAAAGTCAGCGGGGCGTGGGTTTTCCGTGGAACCCGCCTGCCCGTGGCTACCATCTTTGAAAACCTCGAGGATGGCCTGAGCATCGAGGAAATCATGGAACAGTTCGACGTGACGCGGGAACAGGTCACCGCGGTACTGGACTTTGCCGCACGGAGCCTTGAAGCTCCGATTCGCCGTTAATGCTCATTCTCTTTGATCACGGAACCCCCAGAGGCATTTCCCGCGCGTTGCAAGGCCATATCGTCAAAGAAGCAAGAGCACAAGGGTGGGACACACTAAGCAACGGTGACTTGCTGAAAGCGGCCGAGGAAGCTGGGTTTGACGTGCTTCTCACGACCGACACAAATCTGCCTCACCAACAAAATCTGAAGGGCCGCAAATTGGCGATTGTGATTCTCAGCAAAAACAGATGGAGCTTGGTGCGTCCCATGATGCAACAGATTGCTAACGCGGTGGACGCCGCAAGACCAGGTACCTGCACTCTGGTTGACATCCCTGGGCGCTAATCCCTCTCGTCGGCCCATCAGTACACTGGCGGAGAGAGGGTAATACCCGTAAGAGCTCAAGATTCTTATGTGCAAATTGTTTGCAACTGGCGTCCAACTAGCGTCCAAAACTCCTCGAATCGGGGGCGGTTTTGGGGGTCGACGAACCGTAAGGGCCATTGAATCTTCGACGGACCTCTGGGAGAACGTGTCATCTCAACCTGCAACAGGTACGAGAGATGTTGTCGGAGTCAGTTCAAATCTGACCCCCGCAACCAATTTCTAGTTTAGATACGACGGCTTAGAAGGCTCCACTTCTGAGCCGTTTTCCTTTTTGGGCGCAAGATTCCGTCCTCCTGCTCCACAAAGCGCTCATCATCTTCGCTCGCGACGTGCGTGTACACGCCTAGCGTGAGCGAAGCATCACTATGCCCGAGACGTTGTTCGCGAATCTCCAACGGCACACCCAAACGATTCATGAGCGTGCTGTTGACTCGCGCGTCTTTGTCAGCGTGGGAATTCATGCTTGCGAAACCCGGGCTATCCTGCTCCTTGGCGCAGGAAACCATTTGCGCTACGCTAAGTTCAGTTTTACGCGCCATGGAGAATACCCAATGAGTGAACAAGCCCCAATGCAAACGGTTTTGGCGTGTTCGCAGTGCGGACGGACGTTCGCGCGCTCTGACTTGGTGCAGATTGCCGGGAACTCGGTGTGCGCTGATTGCAAGCCGGCGTTTCTGAGCCGGGTGATGGCGAGCGGCGCCGCTGCGGCATCGCCACTCGGGTGGCATTACGGTGGATTCTGGATCCGTTTCGGCGCCCGCGTTATTGACAGCTTTGTGCTGGGGGTGCCCCTCCTGATCCTCGCCGCTGTGCTGATACCAAATCTACTCAGGGCGCAGGGCGGTGCGTCCAACCCGGCGTTCGCCGCCTTCAGTCTTACTTTCTTTCTAATTTATTTCCTCGCAGTAATTTGTTATGAGGTTGTCTTGCTGAGGTATCGAGGTGCAACCCTGGGAAAGATGGCCTGCGGACTAAAAGTCGTGCGTTCAGACGGCAGCAGCCTGGGATGGGGCGTGTCCATTGGGCGCTTCGTGATGTGGAATGTCGTCACCAGCGGCATCCCTTATTTAAATTTCGTCCTGATACTGATTAGCGGGATCATGGCGGGGACGGATGGCGAGAAACGAGCGCTGCACGATCGGGTGTGCGACACGCGGGTGGTATACAAGCAGAGCGTAGCGTGAACTTCAACATCAATCTTTTCACCCCTGCTACTGCGGACTCTAATGCGGCGGACTCTTCAGCAGGCGCGGCCCGGAGGCTATCCCCTATTGCAGTGGGGGCTGTGACCTGCCCCAGTTGCAATGGGGACGTGTCGCCAGTTGAGACGAAGACCGGATGGCAGAGCTGCCCCTACTGCGAGAAGCGGCTACAGATCCGCGTCTGGGGCGTGGTCCGGCAGAACACAAATGCCGCGGCGGCGCTTTCGGACCAAGCGACATGCTTCTTTCATCCGGACAAGGCGTTTCAGGCTTGCTGCCAGCGGTGCGGCCGCTTCGTATGCGCGTTGTGCGATTTGCAGTTGGGAGCGGAGCACGTCTGCCCCACGTGTTTCGAGCGTGGGCGCGCCGATTCCGGAGTGGAGGCAGGCAAGGCGGAATGGCGGCATCGCGACGTGCTGTATGATTCTATTGCGGTGACGATCGGGTGGGGCTGGATTCTTTTCTGGCCCGTGTTTGTAGCCGCATTCCCGGCCGCGATTTTTTTGCACGTGAAGTACAGGAAGGCGCCGCGTTCGTATTTGATTCCGCGGCACGGGTGGCGTTTCTGGGTAGCGTATGCGGGGCTCCTCTGGCTCCCGCTACTCCTTGCCGCCTCGTTCTTCGCGCGCAGGATGGAGGGGAGGCACTGATTGAAAAGTGCATTCCGCAAAATATCGCGCGTCGGCAGCCTAACCGGCGGAACGAAGTGGTACTTGAGTGAAGACTGTTTGCTGGCCGCAAAGCGCATGATGTACGCGGTTGAGTACCGGCGGTTTTATTTGCGCGATCTGGAATCCATTGTGGTCTGGCCCAACCGTGCCTGGTTGTGGCGGATGGTCCTTGTGGTAGTGCTGTTTGCGGGGCTCGGTGTTGCGTTTTGGCAGTGGGTGGATTCCACCGCTGGGGCGATTTTCGGCGTGGTGGGCCTCGTCTGGGTGACGGCGGAGCTGGCAATGGGGCCCACGGCGGGATCGCGCATTCGCACCACGGGAGCAAGTGTTGACCTGCCGTTGGCGGCGCGAACGCGCCGCGCACGCAAGGTCCTTGTTAAAATTGATGCGGCGGTTCGCGCCGCGCGCGGCGGCGTCGAGCAACCGACCGCTCCTGTAACCAACGTCCAACCGGGGGAGCCTGTTCCGCAAACGAACTCCGAAGCGCCGTCCGGGACCGTTTCCATCGCGGACGCTACCCAGACGAATGGCTCCTGACAAGCCAGCCGCGCCCTTCGACAGACCCGCCGCTGCGGGCTTGCGCCATGCTCGCTGCCTGTTTCATCCGCTGCGTGAAGCGGCGGCGCGATGTCCCCATTGCGGAGGAACTTTCTGCCGAGAATGCGTAACGGATGAGGAGGGAAAGCTCGCCTGCCCGCCGTGTCTTCGGCAGATGGCGCGTCCGCCCGCACCGAGGGCGTCACTGATGCGCCGCCTCCGGCAGGTCCTGGCGGGACTCACTGCTCTTGCCGCCCTGATGGCGCTCTTTTTCGCCCTGCTGCGTTGGCGAATGAATACGCCGGAGGGGCATCTGAACTTCGGCGTCGCTGCCGATGACGGGCCGCCCGAGAAAAGCAATGAGTGAAGCTGCGCTGGCACGGGCCATTTCGCAACGTGGACGCGCGGCGTCCTCCGCGCGCGGCCACCGGAACCGGCTGAACGCACTCGAAGCGCTCGAACGCGGGTTCGCACTGTTTAAGTCCACGTTCGCCTGGGAGGCGTGGCGATACTACAGCGGGGCAGCGCCGCTGGTCCTTTGTTTCATACCGATGTGGGTGGCCAACGGGCAGATTCGGACATCCGATCCCGTGCTGTTGACAGAGGCGGCGCTGCTCACTTGCGCATATCTGCTGCGCGCATGGAGCGTGTCGAACTACATGCAGCGCGTTCGGGAGCGCGCGTTCGGAGTTCCGAGACCAAGACCCGAGGGCGCGGCCGCACAACTGGCAGCCATGGGGCGCTTGCTTGCGTGGAAAATCATCCTGAGCGCTGCTGCCTTAGCGGCGCTTACAACCTTCGCCGGGGCGCCCTGGTGCTATAGCGCGTGCCAATTCGCCAGCCTTGAGGCGCGGGAGGATGGCTCCAAAAGACAGACCATTAGCGGCTGCCTAGCGCTTGCGAGTCAATGGTTCGGCGGCGGCTTGCTTCTCTTCCTGATGCTCTTCCCACTCTGGATCGCCGTATGGCTGAACGGCTTCATCGTGGCGCTGCTTGTTCCGCAGCTTCTGCACTCGATTTTTGGGGTGAACACCCTGTTATCAACACCCATGGGGGTGTTTGCGCTATTCCGCAGTTCCGCGTTCTGGCTCTCGTTGTTCGCGGGCGCGTGGTTGGCGCTTGATCCCATCGTCAAATGTTCGTTTGTGGTTGTTTATCAACATTTGCAGTCGAGGCGCGAAGGAGACGACCTGCGCGGTTTACTGGCCAGCCTGCCGCGCGAGCAGCAAAAAAAGGCGCAGATAATCGCATCCACCGCAGCCGGCAGGGTGACGATCGGCGCGTTGGTCGTGTTGGCTGCGATTCTGGCCGGTACTTCCACGATGGCGAGAGCGCGCGCAGCGCAGGCGGCGCAAGCCCGAAGCGGCACGGAGACGCCCGCGGAGATCGCGCGCGCGGCACAGATTCAAAAATTGCGCCGCGCAGTGGACGAGGAATCGCGGCGCGCGATTTATCGCTGGCATGGCGCTGAGCACCCGAGCCCGCCTACCTGGTTTGACAAGCTACTGGATAAGATCCAGCACCAGAGTGAGCGCGCCTGGAATGCGTTTCGGGACTTTCTTCGCAAACTGTGGCCGCGCGGGCTGAATCTCTCTCCTGGAAAGGAAAAGAAGGGCCCATGGACGCTGAAGGACCTTCGACTATGGCTCGCGCTGATCGCGATTTTGACTATCGGAGCGGGGGTGGTGCTCTTTTGGCTGCGGCGGCGGCGCGAGGTAGCAGCACAGCTTTCCATTCCCATGGCAACAGCGCCTCTTCCCGATCTGAGTGATGGCGCGATAGCGAGTGAACGTTCCGAGGACGAATGGTTCGCGCTGGCGGACCGGCTGGAACGGGAGGGTGAATTGCGGCTGGCGCTGCGCTCGGTATACCTGGGCCTGCTGGCCGGACTAGCGCAGCGCGAATGGCTGACAATTCGCCGAGATCGCACGAATCGCGATTACCTGAATGAGTTTACGCGCCGGTGGCATCGGCGTCCGCAAGCGGCGCTGGAGCAACGCATCGAAATACCGGAGAAATTGCGCGGCAGCCTGCGGCTCTTCGATCGCGTGTGGTATGGGGCCTATGTGCCGACGCCAGAGACGGTCGCCGCCTACCGCCAGGATCAGAGGGAGTTGCTCAACCATGTCTGACAACAGGTCACACGGAGGCATGGTGGTCAACTGGCGAGGCCCGCTGCTGGCTGGAGGGATCTTCGCGGCAGCGTTCGCGATTCTGCTGCTCATGGCACATCAGAATCAGTCGACCACAAGCGATATGGGCTCCAGCTTGCGCGAGGACCCTTACGGCACCAGCCTGTTGTTCGATTCCTATGCACGTGCCGGATATCAAGTGAAGCGTAGCCAGGATGAGGACTCGCTCTCCGACCAGAACGCCGGGAGCACAACAGCATTCTTTATCGGAGGCTACCCCTATAACGATTGGGAAAACGGGAAAGGAAAGCTCCGGAACGCAGGTAAGTTCAGCGGGCGGCTGGAAGCTTTTCTTGCTCGCGGCGGGCGCATCGTGCTGATCCAGCCCGCTTGGAAACTAAAGTCGGAGTCGCAAGGCTGGGAAGTCGAGAACAAGTGGAACGAAACTCCAAAGGAGCCCGGTCCAACCTGGATCTCTCCCGATCTCCACGAAATGCCGGCGGGCAGCGAGATGATGTATCTCGGCGCGGATGCCCCGCGGCTCAAGACAGATAAGCACTGGACCACACTCTATGCGGGGCCCACGAGAACCGACGCGAAGGCGGACACATCTGGGAATGTTTATATGGCGATCCGGCGAGTCGGAAATGGCGAACTAATCGCCGCGAGCCAGGAATGGTTCCTGTTGAACGAAACGATCAAGACACATCCGAACCCCGTGTTGCTGGACTTTCTCACGGGAGGACGGCCCGTGATTTGGGTAGATGAGACGTTGCACGGACTGCACCAGAATCAAGGCGTGCTTTGGCTGGTGCAACGATATCGGCTGCAAGTGGCGCTGATGCTTTTCTGGGCGGCTTTGCTCGCTCTGCTTTGGAGCATAAGCGGCGATCTGGTGCGACGCCCGAGGCGCGACCAGAATGCGCAGATTGTGCGTCATGGGGAAGGCGCCGGGGTGGCCGCCCGACACCTTCTTCAACGTAGCATTCCGAGCGAACAGGTAGTGGCGGAGTGCTGGGAGCAGTACCGCCACCGGTCGCCACAGGATGCGCGGGCCATTTCTGCAGATCCACGTTGCGGCCCGCGGCTGCGCGCCGCGCTCACGCAGACCGCTCTAGCGGGGTACAAGGAACTGAGCCAGTTGATCGCCGAACGCCGCGCATCCGCAAAATGTCCGGCTCATACCGACCGCGTTGCGCCTGATAGTTCCACGGCCACACCGAAGAGGATTCCCGAGGAGGCACGAATCGCATGAACGAAGAACCGGTACTGGGTTCGGACGGGCAGGCACAATCTGCGAGTGCGGAAACCCCGCCTGCGTCCGCGATGACCACAGGCGGGGCGCGGCGTGTTCGAGAAGCGATGGGCCGCGTGATTGTCGGGCAAAACGAAGCCATCGATCTCGCGCTGGTGACGCTGCTCGCCGGCGGACACGCGCTGGTCGAAGGCGTTCCGGGCGTGGGGAAGACGCTTCTGGTGAAGGCCCTGGCGCGGGCGGTCGCCGGCGAATTTCAGCGCATTCAGTTCACGCCCGACCTGATGCCCGCAGATATCACCGGGACAAGCGTCTTCGACCTGAAGACGCAGGAATTCCGGCTGGTGCGCGGTCCAATCTTCACGAATTTCTTGCTGGCAGACGAAATCAATCGTGCACCCGCGAAGACGCAATCGGCGCTTCTGGAAGCCATGCAAGAGCGCCAGGTGACGATCGATCGCGAGACCCGCGAACTGCCTCCCGTCTTCGTCGTCTTTGCGACACAAAACCCGATCGAGCATCAGGGCACATATCCGCTGCCGGAGGCGCAGAAGGATCGCTTTCTGGTGAAAATCCGAATGGGTTACCCGACGGCGCAGGACGAAAACGAACTGGCGAAGCTTGTAGCAGCGGGCGAAGCGCCGGAGCGGCGACTGGCGGAGGACCTGCGCGTGCCGGTTTTGCAGCCGGGCGAACTCGAACAACTGCGCGCGGCCACAGCGCGAGTTCGCGTCAGCGATGCGATAAGCAGTTACATCGTCAGCGTGGCTCGGGAGACCCGGCAGCACGCGGCGATCTGGGTTGGAGCCGGGCCGCGGGCGACGCTAGCGCTGCTGTCGGCATCGCGGGCGCTCGCAGCGCTCGAGGAACGGGATTTCGTGCTGCCCGAGGATGTAAAGACGCTGGCTGGTCCCGTGCTCGAGCACCGCGTGCTGCTGCGACCGGAGTTCGAGATGGAAGGCGTCGAGATCCGTGAGGTGATTAAGGCGGTACTGGAGGCGGTCGAAGTGCCGCGGTAGACCGCACGCGTGGTGTATGTGGCAGGCGACAGTGTGGAAGCAGGCGAATTGATGACGACTGGCGAGATGAAGCCCGCGGGCTTGGGAGCGCGGGCAGCGCCTAGCGGTGCCGAGGTCCAAACCAGCGCGGAGCCGCCGCGCCGCAACCTGGAATCTCGCGACAAGCCCGCTCAATGGATCGCGCTTCAGCCGGTGGGAAGACTGTTCAGTCCAACAGGGTCGCTCGTGTGGATAATAGGACTGCTGGGTGGGGCGGCGTGTATTGCGCCATGGATCGTGCGCGGATGGTTGTTGTTTGCGCTGATCGTCACGACCGTGGCGCTGCTGGCGTCTTTTGACGCGCTCGCGCTGTGGCTCGCCCGTGAAGAGTGCGCACCAGTCCTGTTGCCGCCGGGGAAAGGCCTTCGTGGACGCGAAGGGCAGACCATCAAGATCCCGCTGGCACTCACGGGCTCCGGCCGGCGCGGCCTGCGCCGTGAAGTGCGCGTAGCGGTCATGCCGTCAACACCGGAGAGCGAGACCGCTACTCGGGTGAAAAGCGATCCGCAACGGCTGAAACTTGAGCGGCCGGAGCCGGCCGCAGGGGAATCAGCCTCAGCAAGCACCGTGCACATCCATCTCTGGCCATGGTCGCCCGAGATTGCTTTGCTTCGTCGCGGGCTGTGGCCTGGGCCGCGCGTTGGCATCGAGCGGTCCTCACACCTCGGAATCTGGCGTTTGCGGCAATGGTTCGATTCGCCGGAGCAGTTGCGAATCGAGGCGGATTTGCGGCCCGGGCGGCGGGAGATACTGCGCAGCCCGGTTTACCGCAAGCTGGTGGCGTCGCGGCAGACGCCGTGGACGGGACACGGGCGCGATTTCGAGCGCCTGCGCGAATATCAGGCCGGAGACACGTACGCGGAGATCGCGTGGAAGTCCACGGCGCGTCGAGGCGCTCCGGTCACGCGACTGTTCCAATGGGAGCAGAAGCAGGAAGTCTATTTCGTAGTGGACCAATCGCGGGCGTCCGCGCTTGCGCTCGACCCAAGCACAGGCATCGAGAGCGATGTCCCACAAGTCCGCGCTCCGCGCCGCCTGCTGGATCTCTCCGTGGAAACGGCGTTGGTGGGCGCGACGGTGGCGCTGGAACTGGGCGACGAATTTGGGCTGGTGACCTACGCGGACGAGCCGAAGTCCTGGTTACGCGCGGGAAGCGGTCAAACGCAGTTTCATCAATTTCGCGATCGCCTGCTGCATGTCGAGCCTTTGCCGACGACCGCGGATTACGAAGCGCTGTTCAGCGAGATTCGGGCGCGGCTGCGTCGCCGCGCGTACCTGCTGTTGCTGGCGGATTTGACGGAGCGCTCCGTTTCGGACTCGCTGCGCCGCGGAGTCGGCCTGATGCGTTCGTCGCACGCGCTCTTGATGACAAGCATCTTGCCGGCTCACGCTCGGCCGGCATTTTCGCCAGGGGAGGAGCTGCACACCGACCAGGACGTGTTTGCGGTGCTCGCGGGTGAAAAAGAAAACCAGCGCCTCGGCGCGTTGGCGCGACAACTGCGCCAATTGGACGTGCAGCTCCGGTATATTCCTGCGGAGATGTTTCTGCAAAAGGCCGTCGAAGGATATCTGGAAAGCAAGCGGGAGCAGCGGCTGTGATTTTGGATCTCGAACGATTTCAGACGCAGGCGAGGCCGGGCTGGAGCAGCCTCGAATCGCTGCTCGCCGCGCTAGAAGGCCGGCCGGACCGCCGGTTAAATCCGGTGGAAGCCGAACAACTGCAGGAGCTCTACGCGCAGGCCGCCGCGGATTTGAATCGCGTCACACACGGAGCGTTGGCGCCCGCGCTAAGACAATATCTCGAGCGGTTGGTAGCCCGGGCTTACGGGGAGCTGTACTACGCTCCGCCGACCCGCTCCGAAATTTGGCAGCCGCGCCGCTGGCTGAGAATTTTCACGTTGTTCCCGGAAACATTCCGGAGGCAATCGCGCTATTTCGCGCTGGCCGTCCTGATTACAGTGTTGGGCTGCACGCTCGGCGGACTGGCAGTGCGCTACGATCCCGCCTCAGTGGATGTGTTGCTCCCGGCCGACTACCTGCGCAATCCGGAGCAACGCGTGCATGAAGAGGAGCAAGGGAAAAATCAGGATCTACACTCGACGCAGTCCGAAGCCGCATTTTCGGCGCAGCTGATCCGGCACAATATCGAGGTAGCGATGCTCGCGGCGGCGCTCGGCGTAACGTTTGGTATCGGGACGGCGCTCCTGCTGTTCGAGAATGGCGTGCTGCTCGGGGCCGTGGCGGTTCGCTACACGCATCAGGGCTTCGGGCTATTCATGACCGCATGGCTGTTACCGCATGGCGTCTTCGAGATTCCGTCGATCCTAATCGCCGGGCAAGCGGGGTTCTACCTGGCGCGCATACTGCTGCGCCGTCGGGAGGATCGCGATGTGCGTCAATCCATGCGCGAATGGCTCGTGCTGATCGCCGGAATGGCGATGATGCTGGTGTGGGCTGGAATGATGGAAGCGTTTTTTTCACAGCATCACGCGCCGGTTCTGCCGTACGGGTTCAAAGTTGCGGTTGGCGGAGCGGAACTCGCACTGCTGACGGTCTATCTGCTGCTGATCGGGCGAAGAAAGACTGATGCCGAAGCGCATGCCAGAGTTCCTGCGGAGAACAAATGACAGATTCGCAGCCAATCCGCTGGACGACTACGGCCGAACTGACCATTGCCACGCCGGAAGGCGTGCTCTTTCGATTGCCCCTGGCAGGTCCCGCTTCCCGGCTTTACGCTATGCTGCTCGATGTCGCTATCGTGCTGGGGACAGTGAACGGAGTTGGGCTGCTGGTTTATTGGATTTTCTCGAAAGCGCCGGGATTTGGAGTCATGGTGACCACGCTCTGGGAATTCGCAATCGGGTTTGCCTATGGCGCACTGCTGGAAGGCTTTTGGAACGGACAGACGATCGGAAAACGCCTGTTCCATTTGCGGGTGATTGACCAGGCCGGACTTCCGCTGCGGATCGAACAGGCGTGGGTGCGCAATCTGATGCGCGTGTTCGATGCGCTGCCGTTCGCCTACCTGGTTGGAGGAATTTCTGCACTGAGCAATCCGCTGATGCAACGCTTCGGCGACCGCGTGGCGGGGACGCTCGTTATACGCCAAACGCCGCTGGCTGCCCCGGGGGAGGAATCCTGGACGCGGCAGAAGTACAACTCGTTCATGGATTATCCCACAGTCGCAATGAAGCTCCGCCGAGCGGCGACGCCGGAACTGGCTAGCCTGATTCAAGATGCGCTGCGCCGGCGCACTGAACTGGCGGCTTACGCCCGGCGGGAAATCTATCGCGAACTGGCCACTTATTTGCAATGCGAAATCTCCCCTTTCCCCGACGAACTGGTTGAGATGCTTAGCGATGAGCAGTATTTGATTAATGCGGCAGGCGTGCTATTCGGGGATCAACGACTGACGAGATTTCACGGTTGACAATTGACGCTTGGAGGCTAACGGTTGCTTTCCTGCCCGTGGCTTCCGGGCATCTCTTCGTCATCGATTAATATGGGGTGTAGGTAACGCGGGCAGTTCTAAAACGCCTTTGCGAAGTCCCACCGCCATCCTGAACAAACCGAGGACGCAAGCCAAAATCTGTCCGTTTACTCGATACTGTGATAGCCGCGTTTGTAATAGGGCGTGCTATATCCCGCAAATTTTTCTGTAGGGTAAAGTTCGATGTGAATCTTGTGCGACCTGTGATCCCCGGGTAGATCCCCTCGATTGTCTCTGGGTATCGGTTCGCGAATTGGTTTGTAAGTGAGAACGTATCGATAGCGCACCGCCAGCCCGATCGTCCGGACGATGCGCGGCAGGTCTTCTTCATCGCGGGCGGTAAAGACACCGCCTCCCGTTGCTTCCGTCAGAACTTTCATATTATGAGGGCCGCGCCGTTCGGCGGGTCCAATATAGTCGTCCTCCCGAGCGGCTAGAAAGTCGGGAAGCTGCGGGTGCGATCCCGTGGCGGATCGGTTTCGTTTCTTCTCATGCGGAAGAAAGATGGCCGGTAGCACGAAGGAGGGTCCTGCCATGACAGCAAAAGCCGGTACGTCAGCCTCCTCCAACAACCCTTTTGTTTCAGCCAGGTTGTAGCGGCTGTGATTGTCGCCGCCATCCGTGATTATGATCATGGCGCGATGTTGATTCACAGCCTCCTTTTGCGCCGTACTCACTCCCAGGCACATTCCATCAAACAACGCAGTACTTTCATTAGTAGCGGTCAGCAGTAGCGGTAGTCTACGCTCAAGGTCCTGCTGATCATGGGTGAAGGACAAGAGCTGTCTGGATCGTTTGGCGATGCTCAATACGGTGTATTCATCGCTGTCCTGTTGACGTTCCTGTAGAGGGTCAAGGAGCGAAAGGGCCGCCTCCTGAACGAACGGAATCTTTCTGGTCATGCTCGAACTTAAGTCTGCAAGGATCACGAAGGAAACCGGTACTCGCTCCCTTTCGAAGTAAAGAATCTTCTGTTCAACTCCATCATCGAACAACCGAAAGTCGCTCTTTTTGAGGCTAGTGGCGACCGCGCCTTTTTCGTCGAAGATGATTACCGGTACTTGAACGAGTTCAACGTCTGCAACGATGCGTGCCTGCACGCGCGCTTGCGCCTGCCCAACAGGAGTGCACATTGCCCACACGGGCATACTAAAGAGGAGAGAGAATACTACCCTTCGTCTTACCGTCATCGCCCGGAAACCTCATACTTTGCGGGAACTTATACCCCTCCACTCCGATTCTGTCAACGAGACAGGATGTGCCTGGGATGTGCTCCGCAAAGGGCAACGACGTTTCACCTGGCCCTGGAACGCAAGCGCGAGGAAGATAGAGGATCTCCGGACCCGCCGTTCCTATAAGGCGATACGGCTCTTGAGAGTTGGATCGCCAATTTTAGCATCCATCATTCTCATTTCGCGGAAGAGGTGCAAATTGGACGACATCACCAAGCCGGGGCTGAGGTGTACCGCAGGAGGAAAATGTATTTTGTTGGTGAGGTTGTCCGCCATGAGCCTGACGGCGATCTGGCCTTGCCGATGTGGCTGCTGGTAAATTGAAGCCGTAATAGTGCCTTTCTGGAAGTACGGAGACATTTCCGCGAACAAGTCCGTGGTGATCAACTTCACCTTTCCAGCGAGACTCCGCATTCCAAGGGCCCGGCACACGGGCAAGCAGTTAACGGTGTTAACGTAAATTCCCGCAAGCGTTGGAACACGACCGAGAAGGTCGAACGTTTTTTGAAAGCTTTCATCTTCATCTTCGTGTCCTTCAATGACGCTGACAATCTTTCCGCCGGCGCAGTGCCGTGGAAACATTTCCGAAAAGCCGTCGGTTTTCTTGCGGTGATCTTCAGCCGTAAGCATGCCCGCCACAATTGCAACCTTGGAGCCTGAGGGAACGAGTTTGCCCATCAATTCGCCGGCGAGGCTGCCATTCAATGAGGGCTCCACGCACACGATGGCTGAACGGCGGCTTTCCGGAGCATCGGTGGATACGCAGACGACCCGGATACCCTTATCCTCTGCGTCGTCAATCAGGGGCTTAAGATCCTTCGGATTCCCGGCCGTGAGAATGATTCCGTCCACGCCGCTTTGCATGAGTTCCTTGAATGCATTCGTATCTCCCTCTCCGAGCGCTTGAACGGGGCGGTTCACGAACTGGATCCCGAGTTGTCCAACGCGACGAGACTCGTCGAGAACCCCGCTCCAAAGCTGATCGTAAAAAAAGTGAATTTCCCGAGGAATGCACACCCCGACTCGGGCCGTGGCTCTGGCGACCGACAAAGCGCGAGCGGCCAGATTTGGCGTATACCCGATCTGCCGGGCAACCTGCAGAATTCGTTGCCGCGTGGATTCCTTGATTCCCCCGCGGGCATGCAGTGCGCGATCCACAGTTCCAATGGAGACGCTCGCCATTTGGGCAATGAGGTGGATTCCACTTCTCTTCTTGGCCGCACCCGAAGCCCGCAATTCCGATTCTCGACTCACAAGATTTGTCCCCGTTTCGCAGCGAGCCCGGTCGTTTCTGCCGTCTTACAGTACGGATCCCGCGAAAGACACCTGTTAGCTCTCATCTTACGCCACTCGAGAGCGTTGCGTGCGCCGAAGAGCCCGCTTTCCGAATCCGAGTCGTGGAAGTGGCTCAAATTCCCGCGGCCTTGACAGGAAGAATCTGAATTCTTGCAATCTAAAATACGAATGGTACCATACGATTGACGTTAACGTACACGATAGCTCATTTCCATTGATTCGCCAGAACCACTCTTGTCGCGTTGACGACCTATCCATGCAGCCCGATGTCGCTTGCCTTTCCGTTTCTTCGATGGGCGTACGGAATATACTTACGGGCGAGCGTCTCGCCAGCCTGCGATGAAAACACCGAAATTGAGTGCGCTGCTTTGCGTGGGTGTCTTATCTGGAACCGTGTACGCGTGTCCCTTGACTGCTGAATCGACCCACGACGCTTGGTTGCGGTACGCACCAATCGAAGGACCTGCACGAGCGAAATACGCATCGCTCCCCGCAGTCGTAGTTGTACTCGGAGATTCGCCGGTACTTACAACGGCGCAGGGTGAGCTCATTCGCAGCGTCAGAAGCATGCTTGGCAGGACGCTACGCGCCGAGAAGAATCTGCAACGGGAGAATGCCATTGTTTTGGGTACGCTCGCCTCGATTCGAGCCGTCGCGCCTGAATTCAGCCCTCGGAGTCCCTTGGGCGAAGAAGGTTTTTGGCTGACAGCTCAAGATCTGCACGGATTTCAGTGTCTAATTGTTGCAGCGACGACGGAACGCGGCGTTTTGTACGGAGTGTTCACGCTACTCGGCAAGATGGCCCAAAACGCAGATTTATTCTCCTTGAATGAAGCACAACGGCCGTATGCTCCACTGCGCTGGGTGGATCAGTGGGACAACCTTGATGGTGGAATTGAACGAGGATACGGCGGACGCTCCATTTTTTTTGAAGATGGCAAGGTTCGCGCAGACTTGACGCGTGTTCACGAGTACGCGCGCTTGCTCGCTTCCATCGGGATCAACGGCTGCGCTATCAATAACGTCAACGCGAATCCCCATGTTCTTGATGACAATTTTCTGCCGCAGCTTGCTCGCATCGCTGCTGTATTCCGAGAGTGGGGCATTCGAGTCGCCATATCAGTTGATTTGAGCAGTCCCAAGGTCATTGGAGGGCTGGATACGTTTGATCCGTTGGATCCTCATCTCATCCAGTGGTGGCTTGAGAAAGTAGACGAAATCTATCGCCACATTCCGGACTTCGGCGGATTTGTTGTCAAGGCGGACTCCGAAGGCCGGCCCGGTCCTTCGACTTACGGCAGGACGCCAGCAGACGCCGCCAACGTGATGGCGCGTGCGCTCAAACCCCATGGCGGCATTCTTTTTTACCGGGCGTTCGTATACGACCATCACCTCAACTGGCAGGATCCCAAGAGTGACCGCGCGCGCGCCGCATACGATATTTTCCATCCGCTCGACGGCAAGTTCGACGACAACGTGGTAATTCAGATCAAACATGGGCCAATCGATTTTCAGGTTCGCGAACCTGTTTCTCCGCTCATTGGTGGTTTGCAACATTCGAATGTGGCGATGGAGTTGCAAATCACCCAGGAATATACGGGACAGCAGCGGCACTTGTGTTTTCTCCCATCAATGTGGAAAGAGGTGCTTGATTTCGACCTGCAATTGAATCGCAATCGAACTGCTGTAAAGGATTTTGTTTCAGGCAAAGTGTTTCGCCGTTCGATGGGGGGACTCGTCGGCGTCGCCAATGTCGGCATGGACGCGAGCTGGCTGGGTCATCCATTGGCAATGGCGAATCTCTACGGGTTCGGACGCCTGGCGTGGAATCCAGATCTAAGTCCGAAAGCCATCGCTGAAGAATGGACACGGCTGACGTTTGGAAACGATCCAGCCGTCGTAAATACCATTTCAGAAATGCAGGTCAATTCGTGGAGGATCTATGAAAGTTACACCGGCCCACTCGGACTGCAAGCCTTGACCGACATTCTTGGAAGTCACTACGGGCCCGGAGTGGAATCATCCGAGCGTAACGGGTGGGGCCAATGGCACCGCGCTGACCATGAGGGAGTCGGAATGGATCGCACCGTGGCTACGGGAACGGGTTACGTCGGGCAGTATTCTCCGCCGGTAGCCAAGATGTTCGAATCTCTGGATGCTACTCCTGACGAACTGCTTCTTTTCTTTCACCACGTGCCGTACGCACATGTGCTTAAATCCGGCAAAACTGTGATTCAAGATATTTACGACTCGCACTATGAAGGTGCAGAGCGCGCTGCGGACTACGTCCCTCAGTGGAAGTCACTGAAGGGCCGGGTCGATGAGCAGCTTTACTTGGATGTGCTGACACGGCTTGAATATCAGGCGGGGCACGCTATTGTTTGGCGCGATGCCGTCAGCAATTGGTTCTTTCAAACTTCCGGCATACCTGATGCGAAGCACCGCGTCGCGAATTATCCGGATCGTATTGAAGCGGAAGGCATGCAGCTTCAGGCCTACTCGATCGTGGACGTCGTTCCGTGGGAAAACGCGTCCGGCGGCAAAGCCATCGAATGCATCCAATCGCTGGGCTGTACGGCTACTTTTCGGTTCTCGGGTGACGCTGGGTGGTACGAACTCGATGTTGTGTACTTTGATCAAAACAATGGCGAATCGCGTTTCCGTGTTTTTGTGGGCGATCAGTTAGTCGATGAGTGGACGGCGAATGACACATTCCCTTCCAAAAAAATCGGAGGCGATTCTTCAACGCGAAGGCGCATTCGCGGATTGGCGTTGCGCCCAGGAGACCAAATCCGCATTGTGGGAATTCCGGACAAGGAAGAGCGCGCGACTCTCGACTATGTTGAGATTCATTCCTCACCGGAATGACATCATGCAAATAAGCTTCGACAGATTATTCTGCAAAGTTCCCGTGCCGAGCAGTTAGACCCTAGCGAATTTTTCCGTTCTTCACCAGGCCATCCAACCAGCGCTGCGCGGTGGCGGCCTCAGGACGATCACCATGATTCTTGAGAAAATCACGCAGAGTCCGTGCTGCGTCCTCGTATCGCCCCACCGCGGTGAGCGATTGTGCAACAAGAAGCTCGATCTGAGGCGCCTTCCCCTTCGATTCGGTCAGAGCCTGCTGCGATGTCCTGAGGGCTTGGTCATATTGTCGGCGATAGTAATACGATTTGCCGAGCGCCCAATGCGTTTCCCACCCACCGGCTTCCATCTGCAAAGATTTTTCGAGCGGGGGGATGGCTTCGTCGTATTTTCCTTGATCCGTAAGGGCCATTCCTAGGGCGGCTAGAACACGACCGTTATTTGGATCCATCTGTGCGGCCTTTTCCAGAACACCTTGCGCTTGCGCCCAATTCTGGAGACTCAAGTACAGGATGCCTTGCACAAAGAGCACGTCCGGGTGTCCCGGAGCCAGCTTCGTTGCTTCCTCAACGAACTTCTCGGCCTCCTTGGGCTTGTTGTCGCTTAGAGCCTGCAAGCCTTTGTCGAGAGCTTCTCTTGCTTTCGGCGCGAGCAGCGGTCTGCCCGGAATTCCGGTATTCTCCCCGGTTGCTGATTCCTTTTGCAGATAGATGTCGACTTCAGCTTTCACGCCGACGGGTACGGACACATCCTTTTGCGCAGGCTTGTATCCAGTAGCGCTGACCACCACGGTATAGTCACCCAGCGAATGCAAAATGAAGAAAGCACGGCCGTGCGATGCCTCTTTCTGGTCAGTGGGCATCCCTTGCTTGAAGATCTTCACACTGGCGGGGACGGAAATCGCTTCTCCAGAGCTGTCGCGCACGGTTACCGATATTTCCGCTTTGTCGCCCCTCAGGAGAGTGCCCTCCGCGCCGCTGTCCTGGCATCGCGCCTGAAGGGGTAGCGCGGAAAGGCAAAGAATTGGAGTCGCCAGGAATCGCACAATCCACAGAAGGTCGCGTTGCTTCGCGAAACGCATAAATAATTGCGAGGAACTTTAAGATTAGACTTGCGCTTTCGGCGCGTCAAGGACCAAAGCCACCACTACGGCTTCAACGGCGGCGGAGAGCCGGACATTTTCTCCAGGAGGGCGTCGTCCGCCTTTCTGTGAAGTTCGCGAACCTTGGCGAATTCCTGATTGGCGGCGGCGGTATTGCCCATGGCTTGATACAAACGGCCCAGTCGAAAGTGCGTGTCGGGCTGGGCGGGATCCAAATTCACGGCTCGTTGGAGCGCCGCGAGAGCCTCCTTATATTGCTTCCGCTCTCTGTAAATGGAGCCCAAGTCCGCATAGGCGATGCGGATGTCGTCCTTCAGTTGGACTGCCTTCTTCAGCAAGCTAAAGGCTTCGTCCAAGTCATTTCTCTTCAACTCAACATCACCAAGGTAAGCCAGAGCTTGAGGATTGGCGGGATCGACTAAGAGCTCTGCCTCAAACGCTCGTTTCGCCTCGTCGTAAGCGCGAAGTTTCCAATGCAGGTAGCCAAGGCCAAAATTGACGCCGGGTTCCCTAGGGGCGGCCTTAATGGCGGCCTGGTACTCCTCGATGGCCTCGTTCGTCCGGCCAAGACCATCGAGCGCCTCGCCCAGGAGCACGTGGGCTGCAGCAGAATCCGGCTCCTTCTGCTGAATCCACTGGAACTGCTCCAAGGCGCAGGAATACTTCTTCGCCCACAGGCAACTGTGCGCCAGGAGATGGTGCAATTCGGCGTTGTTGGGATCAGACTTTGCCGACAACTCGAGATAACTGGAAGCTTGAACGAAATGCCTTGCGCCATAGTAGCTCATGCCAAGCAGTAGACGGGGCTGCGCGCTGGCGGAGTCCTCTGCGACCGCAGTTTTGAGCGGGGCGATTGCAGCGGCGAAGTTGCCTTGTTTGAACTCGGCGAGGCCCAGATTCAAATGGATGCCCGGGAGCTTGGGATTGAGGGCGAGCGCCTTTTTGTAAGCGACAATGGCATCGGGGTATTTTTGCTGCTTGGCAAGCACGACGCCAAGGCTGGCAAAAGCGGCGGCGTCTTTGGGACTTCTTTGAGTGATCGAACGCCACGCGCTGGCGGCCTCTTCGAATTTTCCCTGTTGTTCGAGGGCTAGTGCCTCAGCTGGCGTAGACGATTGAGCGCTTCCCACCAAGGGAACGAGAAGCGAGATAAGAGCCAGCCCTAGAATCCTGCCGCCAGTTTTCGGGATCCGCCGCATGGGAGTTTTCATCCGATCTTCAGTTCCAGGTTCGCCGAACATACACTTCGAGGATAGCGAAAAATCTGCGGAATGCAGAGGGGCCTAATAAAAAAACAAGACCCCTTGCGCACGATGTTTTGTGCGCAAGGGGCCCATGCAACAAATAGAGTGTTGAGGTTAGAAGTAAATCTTGCCGCCAAGCTGCAAGATTCTGGCGTCAAAGGCTGATGTAACCTGGCCGAAGCTGCCTTTCGGCGTTCCATTTGGGTTGTAACCGTTAAAGCTAGTCCCAACACCGTTGAATTGCGTGTGATTCCAAGTGTTGAAGGTTTCCAGACGCAGTTCCAAGCGGCTGCCGCGGGACTCGCTCAGTGAAAAGCTCTTGAATAGCGACACGTTCCAGTTGTCGCGACCGGGTCCGCGCAGAGCGTTGTGGCCCAACGTGCCAAAAGCACCCACTGCTGGAAACGACCACCCCTGTGGATTGAACCACTGGGAGACCGTGTGTGGATAGGCGACAGCGGTAGGCTGATCGGGCCGGTTTGATCCGCCGAGACCACCATTGCCGCCTTGCGCTCCTCCTAGCGTGACATTGATCGGGACACCGGATTCCATGGTGACGATGCCCGATATCTGCCAGCCGCCGACTGTGGATCTCATGAGCCGGCTCTGACTGTGGCGCAAGAGGGGGATATCGTAGATGAAGTCGACCACAGCAACGTGCGTGCGGTCGTATCCACTGGGTCCGACGTCATATACCCAACCGGCATAGGGGTTGGATACAGTGCCGAGGTCACCACCGCCGCTTCCGGCAGTGGTCGGGTCGATGGCACGCGAGAGCGTGTAGAACGCGCGAAGGTTGAGGTCGCGGCCAAGCTTAGAGTTCAAGTCTACTTGCAGCCCATTGTAATGCGCGTTGGCCTCGTTCTGAGATAGCGTGACCGAGGTGAAGCCTGGGTAGGCCAGGCCGGGTATGGTCTGATACTTTGCTCCGCCGATCAGGGCCGCGAGCTGAGTCTGCGGCGGCAAGTTGATGTTGCGGTAGTCGTTTTGATGCCGGCCTTGGTTGCCGACGTAGCTCACGGACAGAACAGTCTTGGTTGACAAGGAGTGCTGCACGCCGACGCTGTACTGGTAGCTAGTTGGCAGCTTGTAATTGTCCACTGCCAAGCCGGTGATGCTAGCAGCGTTGATCGGACGAGCCGCGGCTGCCCCAGTGGCAAGAGACAGGTTTGGGTTCAACATTTCAACGCTGTTCAGACTGACCTGCAGACTGAAGGGGATATTTGGGCCGGCATTGTACATGTCATTGCCTTGAATGCGCTCGTACATAATGCCGAAGCCGCCGCGGACGACGGTCTTGGCGTTGCCCGTGAGGTCGTAGGCAAAGCCAAGACGCGGGCCGAAGGCTGCCCAGTGATTGTTGACCAACCCTTTGGGCACACCGTTCTTGCCAGGGATCCCGATGCCGTTCAGGTAGAGCGGCTGCGTGATAATTGTGTTCGGGCTCGTGCCCAAGCCCGGGCTGGCAGCGGAGCAGCCTGGATCAATTGCTTGGTTTCCGCTGCTGCAGATGCTGTTATTAGTGTTGAAGGTTGCCGCATTTGCTGGATTGTAGAGGCTGGGGTAAAAATTCCCCATGCGGTTGTTGGCTTCATAGGTGTGCGGCACCCCATCCCAGCGCAGGCCGAGGTTCAAGGTGAGCCGCTTGTTTACACGCCAATTGTCCTGGACGTAGGTGGCCCAGGAAACGTTGTTCCAGTAGCCGTGGTCCTGGACGGCGAGCTCCTGGTAGGAGCTGGCATCACCCAGCAAGAAATCAGCGTAACCGAGTCCAGTGAACGTACCATTGAAATTGAATCCGCCTTGGGTTTGGCCGAACAGGTCCTGGACCTTCTTGTAGATGGCCCAGCTTGCACCGAACTTCAGTTGATGGGCTCCCTTGGTCAGCGAGATGTCGTCGCGGATCTGGTAGTCATCCGCCTTGTTGTGCCAGGGCCAACTTGAGATCTCGAACTGGGAGTTGATAGCTCCGCCGAGGTCGATATTGGGGATGCGGCCGAGGTTGTTTGGGCCGGTGAAAAGCCTGGAGTTAGTGGAGACGTATCCAGTAGGAAGCGCCAAGCTCTTCAAACCGGTAGCCGCGTACGGAACGATGTTGATTACGTTCCCGTTGTAATTGAAAGCCACCTCGTTGAGCAAGGTCGGGCTGATCGCATAGGTTGTGTGGATGACGCCACTACGCGATGGATTGCCGAAGGTATCGCCGACCGTTGGAACGTTATCTCCGCTCCACTGGCTTGTTGCGAAATTCTGTGTCACTTGTTCGGCAACGTAATGCCCGAAGACGGAGAATTTGGAGGTGAAGTTGTGATCGATGCGAACCACTTCCTCCCTTAGATTCGTCGGAGCGTTGGCGCCGCCGAGGAACTGCGGATTACCATTTGAGTCGACGCTATTGTTGGCGGGGAAAATACCGGCTGTGAGCAGCGCCTGAGCATTCGCGGACAGCATGCAAGCCGGAATTTTGTTGCCCGGGAAGGGCGATCCTTGCACGATTCCCGGCGGGGGAGCGCCACCCGGACAATTGGCGAACAAAACGGACGGGGCGACCTTGGACGAAGCAGGAACGTTGACCGGAGTCGCGATTGAGCTGAGGTCACCGCCATAGGTCGTGGTGGCCGGGACCAACTGCTTGGTGCCACCACCCAGAATGAGCTTGCGCCATTCCATGTTATAGAAGAAGAAGGTTTTCTTTTTGTCAGGGTTATATAGCTTGCCGAAAGTGACCGGGCCGCCGACGTTGAACCCGTATACATTCAGCCGCAGCTCCTGGACCTTATTGGGAGCTGGGAAGAAGAAGTTGCGCGCATCGAAAGCATCGTTGCGGTTAAACTCCCACGCCGAAGCGTGCAGCGTGCTGCTCCCGGACTTCAAGACCATGGTCATGGTGCCTGCCGACGAGAGGCCATAGTCAGCACTGTAGTTGGAAGTGAGTTGCCGGAACTCGGCGATCGCATCAGTGGAGGGGGCGATGCTCATGCCGCCGGCGCCACCACGGTCATCATCTTCGCCGCCATCGAGCAGATAGATGTTGTGGTTTTGACGCATGCCGTTAAACTCCACGCTGGCGTTTCCGCCAACTGGAGTGTTGACAAATCCTGTGATCTGGCTCGATGCTCCCGGCGCCAAGGCCGCAAGCTGATAGATGCTGCGCCCGTTCACCGCCAGTTGGCTTACCTGTTGCTCGTCAATGACGTTGCTGACCTCACCCGTGTCTGCTTGCACGCGAACGGCATTGGCTTCAACGGTCACCGTTTCCGACGCCGCGCCCAAGGACATCTGGAAATCCACGCGAGTGCGGTCGCCCACTTGCAGCACCAAACCTTTCTGCTCGGCAACTTTGAATCCCGAGGCTTCGGCCTTGATGTTGTAGTGGCCGACTGGCAGGTCGACCGCCACATATTGGCCCGCTTCGTTTGTGGTAAACGTATGCGTGAGATTTGTTTCTACGTGGGCAACCGTGATTTTCACATTGGCAATTACGGAGCCTGACGGGTCCGTCACAGTGCCAACGATGGTGGCGTTCTGCGCGGATGCGCGGAATGGCAGACCAGCCAGAAGCACACCAAGAATTACAAGATAACGGAGATTAGACATCCTGAATACAGGCAAAAAACTCCTCACACGCTTCGGCGAGACAAAACGCATGCTTCACCCCTTCCTACGGTATTGACGAGACGTCGATCGAAAAGGCCACACCCGTTAACGTTAACGGTTGGTTTGTTTCTATTCTCCCAATGGATGCTTGTCAAGCAAATTTTTTCTGAATGCGAATGGCCGCCATTTTACCCCTACGTAAGAAGAAATAAGACAACGTGGATACAAGCCTCTGTTCTAGCGGCAAAGACTCAGAAGTCATCCTCGGCACGATTATTGTTGAATGGCAAGATCGAAACACTGCATCGAGAACTTTCATTCATGGTTCGCCTCGTAGTTGGATTCCAAGGCTCCGCTCTCATTAGCGCGGCTTCGCGCCGGCAACAGGCAGACTCTTAATATACCGGCTGGCAAAACTTAAGAACGTAGGCCAGTTCGGTCCAGTGGTGTGGCCACCGTTATGTTGCCGGAAAGCAATTTCACCGTCGATCAGAGCAGTCTCCATTGGCGGGAATTCTCTGGTTCCCAGGCCTTTCTTGCCCAGGAGTTCGTACACCGGTCCGGCGCCGACCGCGCTTAAGAACATACCTTTGGCATCGACCCAGCCTCCTTCCACCTGCTGCGAACCACTGCTGATAAACACTGGCCGTGGAGCGCACAATGCTACTAACTCATGCGCATCCACGGGTAGATCGTTCGGAGTCAGCGGACCTGCATATTTAAGAAAGTTGCCGGCCATCCAGTGGTATTCTGCCGTCGAGGCAATGTTTTCCACCTGTTCTCCAAACGTGCGGCGCAGGATCTTCGCGCCGCCCTCGCCGGAAGAACCTACGAAAGCGATCGCGAGACGCGGCTCATAGGCCATCGCTACCAGCGTTGCCTTCCCATATCGTGAAAGGCCTTCTAGTCCCACTTGTTTGGCGTCCACGGACTTGTCGGTTTCAAGATAATCTAAAGCGCGGCTTGCTCCCCAAGCCCACGCGCGGAGAGCACCCCAATCCTCGACCTTGCGCGGTTGTCCTTTGTTGACAAGTCCGATGATGCCCCCCGTAAGACCTGCGCCGTTGTCTGCTTGCACGCTGGTCGGAATCAGGACGGCGTAACCCCACCCCTTGGAAAGAACCTGCTGCTCCCAAGTGGGGCCGTTGCCGGCAAGCCCAGCTAATTGGGCCTCTGAGAGGCGCTTTCTCATCGCGGCCAGGAATTCCGGGCTGAAGGATAATTCCATCATCACCGGAACTGGGCCGCTCGCATTTGCCGGCGTGGTCAGCGTCAGCTGGATGTCCACGGAGATGAGTGGATACGACGAGTTATCGACATGGCCCAAGAGTTTCTTGGCGACAACCGGCACGTCGCCATTTTTTTCATTGTTCGTGCTGATCACTTCCCAATCTACTCTGGGCGTATTCTTCGGGACCCGGCCGTAAATTTCCCTGTCGAAATCCTCCACAATTTCCGGACGGCGTTTCTTCCACCACACCTCTTCTGAATTCACTTTCGTGCCGTTCTTCATTACCAAAGGATCGGGGAGGTTCGGGTAAGGAGTAACCTTGGACTCGTCAAAATTGGCGGCGTTGGGAGACTTGGGGTCGCCGTCCGGACCCCGCCGGAGCGCAGCAATGTGAAGAAGCGCTAATGTCCTCTGATGATCCTGCTCGGCGGTCAAGTGCACTGGGGGAGCCACGTCGCCCGAAGCTTTCTGCGTTACAAAAAACGCTTCGCGCCGCAAAAGATGTGTGGTCAACGCTAACAAGACCAAGCTCAATGAAGCTGCAATCGATCGCGTGGGAGTCATTAGTTCCTCGTCACTTTTCGGGTTGAGTTAAAATGCAGAAGCCTCAAGCTGGACCGAATTCCGCAGGAAGGACTGCGAGTAGCGGCGCGGCATATCAGGTTTACTGTACCGGCCGACTCCTCGTCCCATCAAGTGGTGTTCAAAACCAACATCAATGTAGACGACATTGCAGAGCGGATTCTCCTGCGCGTACTGACAGGACGCCCGGCTAGCGACAGACGGAATCAAGCTGAGACGCAAAATCCGTCCGAGGCGGCAGAGATAGTTGACGGGCACCCATTGCTTCCTCGAGTGTTTCGGAGCCGGCCGCTAGGTGCAGATCGATCACGCTGCGATAGAAGTCGTCGCGCTCTGCTTCGGGAAGAGTCACGAATTCGAATCCTCTGGCACGATACAGTTGCAGCAATCGCGGCAGCATTTCCGCATCGAATGCGCCCACATGCAGGAGCAACACATACGGAATATCCCGCTGATACAAAGTCCGCGAGATGCTCCGATAATACGTGATGCTCTGATCGGCAGCCCCGAGATAGCTGTCTTCCAGCATGGTTATGGCAGATGGATCGGCTTTGGCTCTGCAGCGGGCGTACGGCTCGTTCCAAAGATAGTCTCCAAAGCTCATGGTGACGGCGGCAATTTTGTAGTCACGCTTGCGAAGAAAATCGCGAAATCCCGCTTTTTTCTCGGGAGTGTCCCCTTCCGCCAGAAATGGGAAGCGGAACCAACGCCAGTTTTCATCCTTCGTCCAGCTCATCAGCACAGGTTCATTGCGAGCGACGTCTTGCTCAAAGTCTTCCAGTGAATGTTGATTCAAATTCTTGTGCGACCAGCTGTGGTTAGCCAACGGATTTCCGGACGCGAGCCATGCCTGCAGTACGGCAGCCTCGGCGGGCTGTTGCTCAAGGCGTGCTCCATTGACGAAGCCGTACGTCGGCGGCACATGGGCCTCTCGCAATGCCGCGATAATCTTTGAGATCAATTCCATTCGCGTTTCCCCTGGGGGCAAAGAGCCGTGTGCCGGCAAGTCGTCAAAGGTAATCGCGATCTTCGGCCGTGGTCCTGCCATAGGGGCTAGCTGGGAGAGTTGTACGCCATGGGCCATTGCAGCATACCCTGCCAGCGACGGATGAAGATGATCGCCACTATCAAATGTGGGCAGGAGGCGCTCCGGATGCTGGGGGTCACGAGTGATCCTGTCGAAGTCGATGACTTCATCAAAGTGTCCGGGTGTTCGGATCCATTCATTAACGGCTTGCCTGTCTCGCTCACTGGCGGGTCCAGGGTGGTAGTAACTTGATCCGGCAAAAGGCATGATGGTCCCGCCGATGATCTTGATGTCACGCGTGTGTGCGCGCGCGATCATTTGTTCGTATGCCCCCGCAATCCGCCGCACCAGTGCCTCATGCTCAGCAGGCGCAGCCTCGCCTTTCCGCGCGAGCAAGCCGATGTCGTTGATTCCTTCAAGAACGATCACGTAGCGCACCCCGGGCTGGCCAACAACATCATCCTCGAAACGGGCCAATGCATTCGGTCCCAAACCATCGGTGAGCAGATGGTTTCCTCCGATCCCCTGATTGAGAACGGCGATGTTGCGCGTAACCGGTGATGTTTGCAGACGCTGTGCCAAAGCATCCGTCCACCGGTCATTTCCGTTGGTCGTGGCGCCGTGCCCATCGGTAATAGAGTCCCCAAGGACGACGACTGCCATGGCCTCGGGCGGAGCAGGTACGTCAACTCCGGCGATGAAGTACCAGTGTTCAACGGTTTTAGCCCCGCGAAGCTCAATCGCCGAGGCCACGTCTCCATGTGTGATGTAAGAAGTCGCACGCGAACCTGGATGGCCCGTCTGTTCGTCGGGGGCCGCCCCGATGTGCAGCGTGATAGCTACATCGGAAAGCGCATTTGCCGGAAAGGAGACCGGATCAGAAAGGTAGTCGGCGTGCGGAGGAATCGTAACGTCTGGCGAACCAGAGAATGTGAGCCCTCTCTCACTGCCAGGCACAATCTTCTCGGACCCCGGCGAAACCGGTCGCGCAACGTGCGCGGCCGTCACGAGCAGTGCCGTAGCACCAAACCGATTCGATAGGCGCAGGCGAATTCCCGCACCGCCGAGAGATAAGTGCACGATTTGGCGCAGCGTGGTATCGCGGAGGTCTTCTGAAGCCAGCGCATTGCCTGGTTCAACGAGCTGCTGAGACGCGGCCCACGAGCCTATCCAGCGTGTTTCGGTTTCGCTGCCTTTCCCAGGATGCGCCGAACCTGCGAGTAAGATTGCAACAATGCATAACAGCATCGCGCCGATTCGCAAGGTGCACGGAGAACGAACGCTAGGCAAGATCCGCTCCTGAATCGAGGCTCACCCGACAATAATACAAGGAGCGCGTCCCCCGATACTGACTAATCGCTTGTTTTCCATTCTTGACGTCGATCTGTGACAATTTTCTTCGTCTAGTTTGACGTCACAGAGTTGGCTATTGGCGTGATTCCCTGAAGAACAATCGCCCCGAGTTGTTCATATACTTGCGATACACTCTTCGGCCGTTTCGAAAGTCCGCTGGACCAACGGAAAAGACGCCATTGGAGCGGCCAGAGCACCCACATACCCGGGTGAGGGGTCCAGGTGTCTCAAACTCCAACTGGAGAGTTGTTCGTCCGGCCCTCCCGTAATTCTGAGCTTCGCGGGTTGTTCAGCAACTACAGGCACTTGAAACGAGTCCAGCGGCAGCGACAACCCGTGCCCCGTGGCCTTAATGTAGGCCTCCTTACGGGTCCAACAGCAAAAAAACGCTCTTGTGCGAATCGCTGGAGATGTGTCAGAAAACTCGATGTACTCGGAACGAGCAAAAAAACGCTGTGCGAGCATCTCGGCATCGCGTAGCTCGCGCATATATTCCAGGTCGACGCCCAGTTCGCAATTCTTGCAGAAGGCATAGAGCACCCGATCCTCGGAGTGGCTGACACTGAAGCACATAGCCCGGTCTTTCAGCGAAGGCTTGCCCTGTGCACCATACTCAAACACTATCTCAGATGGTCTAAGCCCTAGATAGCCCGCAAGGATTGAGCGCAGAAGACCACGGCAAATGATAAAAGACCGTCTGTGCTTGTCAATGCGCAGTCGAGCGACTCTTTCCGTTTCATCTTTTGACAAGGATTTGTACAGTTCGTGGAAGCAGTCCTCTCCCGCAGTGACTCGGCCATTCCACACGTGAATCTCATCCTCTTTCATAGGCAAGACACGGCACCATCGAAGAACTTCTGGCTCGGTGTGCTTGACCTCTTCATACGTCCTGCAAGCACGATTTCAAGGTCTCGGCTAACAAACGGCAGAATGGCTCGACCAGCATGCCTTTGGGATAAACGGGAAGTTGATGGACTTCCAGACCCTGAGGTACGACTTCGCGCCATCCGAGACTTGCGTCCGTAAAGCCCAAGAAGTCTGCTTTCGGGCGGATAACGGCAACACGGCCGGAATATGGTTGGGGCACATACCGAAGCGCGGCCTCATCGTTCACTTGCTTTATGGCCAAGTGCGGATAGTTGTTCTGTGTCTTGCGGCCGCAGGCGCGCAGAAGAACATGACGCACGGCATGCAGCCTGATGCGGAACCTGCTCAGCTCGATATCAACTTTCTCCCGTAGAAACTTTTTCCAGTCATCGAATCGAAGCGAAGCGAGGTTAGCGCCGTGAAACCACAAATTCTGCAGGAGGTGCAAGGGAAGCAGCGGAGATAATTTCGAGCCTGAGACTGCGCCCGGATTGTAAGTGTCGAGCATGATCACAAGTCCAACTTTTTCACCTAGCGCGTTTAGTTGCTGCGCCATCTCAAGCGCAATGACTCCTCCAAGGCAGTAGCCCCCCAGGAAGTACGGGCCGTGCGGTTGAACAGTCATCACTTCCTTTATGTATTCGGATGCCATGTCTTCAATCGTTGTCTTAAGCCGTCCATCGCCGTTCAAACCTTGTGATTGCAAGCCATAAACCGGCCGGTCCGTCCCGAGATAAGCACTCAGGTTCCGGTACAGCAAAACGTTCCCTTCGGCACCGTGGACCAGAAACAATGGAATTCTTGATCCGCGCGCCTGCATGGGAACAAGGGACGACCAAGATGGGGCCCAACCCTCTCTGCGTATCAGTTCGGCAAATGCTGCCAGCGTCGAAGCTTGAAAAAGGGTAGCAACCGGCAGCGTTCTGCCAGTCACCTTTTGGACTTCGGCTAACATCCGGACTGCGGCAAGGGAATGACCGCCCAGCTCAAAAAAGTCGTCCCTTAGCCCCACGCGTTTTACCTTTAAGACCTTTGCCCAGATCTTAGCCAGAGCATTCTCTAGTGGATCCTGCGGTGGGACAAACTCTCCCTGGACCTCGATGTGCCGCTCTGCGGGTTGGGGCAACGCCTGTCGGTCAATCTTGCCGTTGGGCGTCAACGGCAATTCGTCCATCAACACGATGGCCGAAGGGACCATGTATTCGGGTAATTCCCTCTTGAGGTGGGCCCGCAGATCTTTGATGTTTGGCGCCGATCCGGAGCTGGGTTCGACGTACGCGACCAAGACCTTCTCGTTAGGGGTTTGTTCGCGCGCGACGACCACGCACTGATTCACCGCTTCATGGCGGCCGAGCACAGCTTCGATCTCTCCCAGCTCGATCCGGAATCCGCGGATCTTCACTTGATTATCGTTGCGCCCAAGGCATTCCAAAGTTCCATCGGGGAGCCACCGTGACAGATCTCCAGTGCGATATAGGCGCGCGTTCGGTTCAAAGGGGCTCTTTACAAAGCGTTCCTGCGTCAGCTCGGCCCGATGCAAGTACCCCCGGGCCAAACCCGAACCGCCAATATATAGCTCGCCAATAACGCCCGGAGGAACTAGATTGCGATGGCGGTCCAGAACAAAGAGCTGCGTGTTGGCAATCGGCTGGCCGCACGGAATCGGCCCGTCGGCGGAAGTGACACGGTGAATCGCTGACCAGATGGTGGTTTCGGTCGGGCCGTACATGTTCCACAATTCCGCGCAGCGTGCAAGGAGCGCTTGCGCCAGGGGGCGGGAAAGGGACTCCCCGCCGCAGAGAACTCGCAGATTTTGGGAACCGCGCCAGCCGGCATCGACCAGAGCCTGCCAGGCAGCCGGTGTAGCCTGCATCACATTGCAGCGAGAGTCTCGCATTCGTGCTATCAGCCGGACGGGGTCGCGAGCGTCTTCGCGGCTGGCGATTACGACTTTTCCCCCGCTGGCGAGGGGAACATAGAGCTCGAGCCCCGCAATGTCGAAGGACACGGAGGAGACAGCTAACATCACATCCCCGGCCGTGAAGCCCGGCTCGCGCTGCATCGAAAGTACAAAATTTATGAGCGCGCTGTGCGGAATCTCTACACCCTTGGGCTTGCCGGTCGAACCAGACGTGTAAAGCACATAGGCGACGTTCTGCGGGCTCGCATTCAGTAATGTCGGTATATCGGTGCTTTGCTTTGCGATCTCTGGCCCATCAGAGTCCAGGCGAACGACCAATCCGGGCCGGACCGACAGATTCTTGTCAACTTCGCGATGGGTGACGAGCAGAGACATGCCACTGTCTTCCACCATGTAGGCGAGGCGCTCTTTGGGGAAAGAAGGATCTAAAGGCACATAAGCTCCTCCTGCCTTCATGATCCCCAGCAGAGCTACCAACATTTCCAGCGAGCGCTCCATGCAGACGCCGACCAGAACATTTGGCCCAGCTCCTAGCTTCCGTAGATAATGGGCGAGCTGATTGGCACGTGCATTGAGTTCGCGATACGAAAGACGCTCTTCCTCGAACTCGGCTGCCACGGCGTCTGGAGTTCGCTCGGCTTGGGCCTGCACCAAATCATGCAGACACTTGTCCTTCGGATGGTCCTGGAGCGTATTGTTCCAGTCAAATAAGAGTTGCGTGCGCTCGGTGTCTGTAAGCAATGGAAGTTCTGAAATGCAGGAATCGGGGTGCGCAAGACCTCCCCCGAGAAGCTTCTGCCAGTGCTCGACCATCTTGGTTATCGTCGAAACGTCGAACAAGTCGGTGTTGTAGGTGATAGGCATCGATATGGCATCGTAACGCTCGTCGATAACGATCATCAGATCCAGCTTCGAAGCACCGCTAGAGACTTCCTCTGTCGCGAGATCCCATCCCGCGCAGACAGGCGACAATTGCGGTTGTTTGGACAGAATAATCTGGAAAATCGAACTGCGGCTTGGATCGGGCCGCAGTTGCAAGCCTTTGACGATCCTTTCAAAGGGAACTTGCTCGTTCGTGAGGGCATCCAACACGACACACATAACCCGTTTCGTCAATTCCCGAAAAGTCGGATTCCCGGACAGGTCCACTCGCAGAGGGAGCGGATTGACGAAATCCCCGAGCAGCCTTTCAACCTCAGGCCACCTCCTTCCGCCTGAAAGCCCGCCAATCACCACGTCTTCTTGCGCAGTGTAGCGGTTTAGCATAGCTACATACGCCGCCAGCAAAACCATGTAGGACGACACGCCCTCCTGCCGGCAGAAGGCTCTCAGAGCCGGGATGATTGCTGGATCGAACCTAAATCGCTCAACATTTCCGCGATGCGTCTCATAAAGTGGCCGTGGGCGGTGGTTAGGCCACGAGAGAATGGGCAGCTCGCCGGATAGCTTTTCGCGCCAGAACAAATGCTGACTAGACAGACTTTCCTCCGCGAATGTTTTCTGCTCCCAATATGCGAAGTCACCGTATTGCAGGGTTGGCTCCAGGAGGGGCGACGGCCTGCCGGCAGAGAAAGCTTCGTACAGCGCCGATAATTCCGGCAGAAAAACACGATACGCGCTGATCGCATCAAACACGATCTGGTGACACGTCATGTAGACGCGGTATTCTTCCTCACCGAGCCGAACAATCATGGCACGCAGAAGTGGCCCCTTCTTCAAGTCAAAAGGCTTTTGCGCACTCTCTGTGGCCAGTCGCCTTGCTTCCCGATCTCTTTCGGATTCTTTCAAGTGCCGAACGTCGGTCATCTCCAGTGGGAATCTCTGGGGAGCTGATTGCACAATCTGGATGGGATAACCGCCGACCGTTTCGAAAGTCGTTCGCCAGATTTCGTGACGGCGAAGGACTTCAACCATGCAACGCTCAAATACCTTCACATCCAACGGGCCTGGCCTGTAGATGGTGATCGCCTCATTGTAAATGGGAGTGTCGCCTGCCATCTGCGAGTGCAGCCACACTTGTTGTTGGGCAAAAGACAGTGGAATACGTTCACCAGCCGGCCGAGCCGGAATTGTCGGCCTCGCCTCGAACTTTTGCGTTGCCTGCTTTTTCAGATATTTCTCAAGCAGTACGTGCTTGGACGGAGACAAGCGAATATTCTCGGGATTTAGCTGCTGTTTTTCCAAGGTCATTTCCTGCAAAGTTCAGAAATAGTCTTCCGCGGTTCCGCAGCCGCCGTCTCAAGCAGCAACTTTAAATCGTCTGTCATACGGCACACAGTTTCGGCGTCAAGTAGGTCAGGATTGTATTGCGTGCGGAATACTATGCCGTGCGGCCGCTCGTTAAGTTCAAGATACAGGTTCCACGTGGACCCCCCGCTTTCGACGTCCATGAACGTTTGCGCCCAGCCAGGTCCCAAATCAGGCAGCCTGGGTGCCAACGAAATCACCGCATCGAATAACGGATTTTTGCTGAGTCTGGGCTGCGCGCTGACCCGCTCCACAACACGAAAAAATGGCACGTCGTCATTTGCAACCGCTTCCGATACAACCTCCCGGGCTTGGCGAAGCAGATCGTGAAAGGTCATGCTTTGAGTGATTCTGAAACGAAGAGCAACTGGATTTAGAAAACAACCGAGTAGTCCCTGAACTTCCTGCTGTTCGCGTCCCGCGGGAGCCAAGGTCCCCACAATAATGTCATTCTCTTTCGTGTAGTGATGCCACAAGAGGACAAAGCCGGCGAGTAGAACCATGAACAATGAGACCGATTCCTCTCGGCAAACTGCGTGCAGATGTTCCGCCACAACGCTCGCCCACTCGCCCGGAACTATTGATCCCCGGTAAGTTGGAATGGGAAAGCGCGGACGGTCGCACGGCCACTCCAAAGATGGAAGCTCTCCCGACAGTTGCTCTTGCCAATAGTTCAGTTGCTGCTCCAGAATCTCCTGCCCCAGAAACTCGTTCTGCCAGCACGCAAAATCTCCATATTGAATACTGGGTTCCGGGAGAGGCGAAGGACGACCTTCTGCAAAACCTTCATACAACTTGATCAGTTCAAGAGGAAATACTCGGAACACTGAGACCCCATCAACAATGATTTGATGGATTGTTACATGCACTTGATGATGTGTGTCGTCCAAGTGGATGAGTCTGACCCGGATCAGCGGGCCTGTCCCGAGGTCGAATCGTTCTCGAGCCTGTTCCGATGCCAGGCGGAGTGCTGCCTCTTCCCTTCCTGATTCAGTTAGCGTGCTAAGGTCATAGCAGCTGATTGGAAAACTTTCCGGCGCCGGGTTCACTACCTGAATAGGCTGCCCATCCAAAATGTGAAAGGTCGTTCTCCAAGCCTCGTGTCGCCGCATGATTTCTGTCAGACTTTGCTGCAAAGCGCCTACGTCAAGCGTCCCTGTTCGATGAATGGTTATTGATTCGTTGTAAAAAGGAGGTTTGTCGATCCCATCCTGGGCCCGATGCCAAATTTCTTCTTGGGCCAGCGACAACGGGACAGGCGCGGAAGCATCGCGGCGAGTTATTGGCCCTGAACGCGTCTGCCCGATAGTCCTCTCATGATTCAGAAGAGCATCAAGAACGCGCTGCTTTGCTCCTGAAAGCTGTCCTGTAGTGGTACTCAGTTGCATAGCGGTGGCACCCGTGCGTGGTTTCTCTATGCGTCTTCAAAGCTGCTATGCGGCTCCGTTCCGCTCGGCACTATCGAATTTGATGTGCAAGGCGCGCAAGCCACGAAGTCCGAGGTTTGTCCGCCAGACCAGAGGATCTTCATCGAGCGACCAGTTACGGAGTCTGCGCACTATTTCTTCAAAGCTGACCTGCCCTTCGATACGCGCAAGCGCTGCACCGAAGCAAAAATGCGCTGCCCACCCAAAAGAGAGATGCCGATTGTCCTTGCGCGTGATGTCGAAACGATCGGGCTCGGGGAAGCGTTCCGGGTCTCGGTTTCCTGCGGCCATCACGGCGATTGTGGCTTGCCGCTTGTGAATCTTTTGGCCTCCAAGCTCGACGTCGTACGGGGCGAGGCGCGCGGTGTGCTGGCTCGGCGGCTCATAACGGAGCATTTCCTCTACGGCCGAAGGTATCATCGTGAGATCGGCCTTCAGTCGCTCGAGCTCCTGTGGGTGTCGTAACAACGTAAGTACGCCGTTTCCGATCAGGTTTGTGGTTGTCTCTTGCCCACCAACCATTGTGACGATGGTGTTTGCAATGATCTCCTCCTCGGTAAAACGATCTCCATCGATTTCCGCTGTTAGGAAGGATTGAATCAGTCCTTCTCGGGGATGCTTCTTGATTTCTCGGATCGCCGAGGCAAAATACTTCGTCATTTCTTCAACAGAACGGCGCGCCCGCGGAAAGTGGTCGGGATTGTGTTGAAAATTCCCCAGCATTTCGGCGAAATCCTGCGACCATATCTTCAATTGAGGAGCATCCTCAACCGGCACTCCGAGCATTTCGGCCGTGATCACGTAGGGGAGCGGCTCAGCCAGATCCGCGATTACATCCATTCTCCCCTGTAGCGCAACGCCATCGATGAGCCTTCTCACTACATCGCGGATGTGGCCTCGCAAGACTTCTACGCGTTGAGGCGTAAACGCGTGGGACGCCAGGCTTCGGATCCGTGTGTGCGTGGGGGGATCCAGGAACAACATCTGCTTTACCATTACCTGGGCGATCGGGGCGAGATCGCTCAGGCCAAGCCTCGCGAGATAATCCGGAGTCGGCGTTCGATCCGCAGAGAAGTCGTGCAAGACTGTGACGACATCTTGGTAGCGCGTTACCACCCAGGCATGCAGAAATGGATCCCAGTACACAGGAGCTTTCGTCCGCAGCTCCTCGAAGAGTGGATAAGGGTTGGCAAGGACTTCCGGTTCGAGCAAGCGCACTAGGCTCGGAGCTGAGTCCACCATTTTTGGTCCCCATGCCATTCGCCGCGCGCCTGTAAATCTAAATTGCCTGAAGCAGTCCACCCGCCGGAGGTTCGAGAATTCGCTGAGCTTCTTCTTCACTCATAGTTTCCAGTCTTGCAATAAGGCAACTCTCAACACGAGCGGCAAGTTCAGCGACCGTGGGAGCCTCAAAGATAGCTCGCAAGCTCAGTTCGATACCGAAGATATCCCTGAGGCGAATAATTAGCTGAGTCCCCAAGAGTGAATGGCCGCCGAGCATGAAGAAATTGTCCTCAGCGCCCACACTTTCCAGTCCAAGCAGCTGTGCAAGAATTTCTGCGACTCTTTCCTCGATGGGTGTGCGCGGCGCAACGTACGTATTGTCGGCAAGCGTGTTTGCCGATGTCACCGGTGGTAGAGTTGTCCTATCCACCTTTCCGCTTGCTGTAACCGGCAAGGACTCAAGTTGCACAAAAGCGCCTGGCACCATGTAGTCGGGCAAATGCTTTCGCAGCGCAAGTTTGAGATCAGATGCCCGCACTCGCACTCCGCGAGTTGGCACAAAGTAACCGACTAGGCTCTTCTCTCCATCTTCGAGCTCCCGTGCCACGACGACGCACTGGTGTACAGCGGGATTTTCAGCCAAAGCGGACGTGATTTCATTTGGTTCGATCCGATAGCCTCGGATTTTGATTTGATCGTCGACTCTCCCCAGAAATTCCACTTGCCCGTCCGGCAATAGCCGTGCAAGGTCCCCGGTGCGGTACATGCGCGCGCCCGGCTTGGAATCGAACGGATTTGGAAGGAATTTTTCGGCAGTGAGCTCCGGATGATTCAGATAGCCCCGCCCAACTCCCTTGCCGCCAATGAATAGCTCTCCTGAAGCACCATCTGCGACGCGCGCTAAATTCTCATCCAGAATGTATATTTGCGTATTGGCAATAGGCAGACCAATTGTGGGCTGGCGAGAACCTTCTGTTCTGGCTCGAACTGGTCCGGACGTAGCCACCACAGTGCACTCCGTGGGACCGTAATTGTTCACAAGCGTGAAGGGTAGTTCAGTCGGAGGGCATCGGTGAAGCACGTCCCCTCCGGTTAGCAGAATCCGAAGTGCTGTGCTTGCGGGCCATGGCAGCGTGATCAATCGCTCGGCAAGCGGTGTAGGAACAAAACTGATCGTGATTTCTTGCCGCAGCAGCCACCGTCGGAGAGCCTCTGGATCGGTGCGAACCGAATCCTCCGGCAGATGAAGGCTGGCGCCGGCGGTCAGATACGGCCACAGTTCCCAGACTGAGGCATCAAAACCCAAGCCCGCTAAATAGGTTGCCCGGTCCTTGCTGGTTACCTGGAAGGCATCCTGATGCCAACGCACCAGATTCAGTAAGTTTTCATGGCTGATTGCAACTCCCTTGGGAACACCCGTGGATCCTGACGTGTATATAACGTATGCCAGGTCCTCCAGACGAGTCGCGTTGGCAGGCCTTTCGCACCGCTGATACTCAATTTGTACTCGATCAGCGCCGTCAACAGAAACGATCCGGCACCGGCACTTACTTCCAGAGAGTCTCTCAGCGAGATGGTCTTCAGTGACCAGCAGCGCTGCTTGGGAATCCTCTAACATGAATTCTAGGCGTTCCCCAGGGCAGGAAGGATCTAGCGGAAGGTATGCTCCCCCTGCCTTCAGGATCGCCAAAGCGCAGACGATCTGGCAAGTGGAGCGCTCCATGCACAGGCCAACGACAACGTCAGGGCCAACTCCCAAAGATCGCAGATGATGCGCCATGCGGTTGGCCCGCGCCTCAAGGTCTAAGTACGTGAGTGATTTGCAACCCGCCGTAATTGCCAAGGCTTGCGGAACGCGCGATGCTTGCTCGGACACAAGCTCCTGGATCAGTTCAGCCTTGCGTTCGACCAAGTTTATTCTGTCGGACCGCCCCGGGACTGGGTCTTCCATGGACACTCATTCCTTGCCTTTCGAGAAGCCGCCCCTCTGGTCTGGCTTCGTCTAAATAACCCCTTTTCAACAGCTTCGGCACCCAAAACCGTCCACAAGATCACTTATGGCAAACGCATCATAGGAGCACCTCGGTTTACTCACAAGTGAGTGAACCCTTTATCTTGCGCTCCGGTAAAAACCTGCATCGCGCCAAACTCCAGCTAGGAAATCATGTGCTCGATGGAATCCAATCCAAGCGGCTCATTGGCTCTTACTTGGTCTGCGGTACATAGCTTCCAGCCTTGCGTCTTGGTCAATTGTTCCAATGAGCGGGCGCCTGGAGAATCAAAATCAATATTGCTTGACATTTGAAAATGCGCTGTTTAGACTCCGCGAAAATAGTAGTGAACCGATTTAGCTGAGGGTGCTAGGCCATTTCGCAAGTTTTTGGGGTGCCAGTTCGTAAGTTTTTTGGGGTGAAGGAGCGACTCATGAGCCTGTCCAAAAATTTTTGCCGCACCACCTTGTTGTTGGCCTGCGGCGTGTTTTTTGCTGCTGTTGCGCACGCGCAGTTCAAAGCCAGTATCCAAGGCACCGTTATCGATCCCCAAGGGAATGCGGTCCCTGGGGCAAAGGTGACAGTCACAAATCAGGCGACTAACGCCAGTAGAGACACGGTCGCGAGTGCGGAAGGTTTTTACAGGATCGGCGAGCTTGCACCGGGCACCTACAACATTGTCGTTGAAGCGGGCGGCTTCAAGAAGTATCAGGCCAACGGCATTGTGGTGGAAGCTGAACAACCTCGCGGTATCGACGTGAAGCTTGACGTGGGTGCGGTCACGGAACAAGTAACCGTTTCTGCCTCAGACGTCGGTTTGCAGACTGAAAGCGCCAATGTCAGTTCAACCATCACGGCGGCCCAGATCGAGCGTCTCCCGCAAACCGGCCGTGATCCGTATGAATTGTTGCGGCTGGCTCCCGGCGTTTTTGGCGACGGGGCGCGCGCGGCCAACGGCACTGCCGCGAACTTGCCCAACTCCGGTGGACCGGGGGGCTCCAACTCTTCCATATTCTCTGTAGAAAATCAGGTGCAGGTTACCGCCAACGGCCAGCGAAACAGCGGCAATAATTTCACGATTGACGGTACAAGCGTCAACAGCCTGACTTGGGGCGGCGCCGCGATATTGACGCCAAATCAGGAATCTATCCAGGAATTGACCGTTGTGGCCAACAGCTATTCCGCAGAAGACGGGCGGAACACCGGGGCGCAAGTAAAGGTCGTGTCCAAGAATGGAACTAACTTGTTCCATGGAAGCGGTTTTTTCAAGGATGACTCTCCTGGCCTGAACGCCTTCAACAAGTGGGGTGGTCCGGACGGTCAGTCGCCGCAAAAGGTCCGTCAGAATCTGCGTCAATTTGGAGGGGGTCTCGGCGGTCCCGTCATGAAGAACAAGCTGTTCTTTTTCTTCTCCTACGAAGGGGACCGTACCAGCGACATTCAGTTTTCGGGGGGGCAGTATGTGGAAACGGCGGCCCTACAGCAATGGATGGCCGCGAATCGAAAGAGCACGGTGGTGGGAGATTTAGTCACCGCGAGCGGCGCGCAACCAAGAATCGCCCAGGTTTTGACGCCTAGCTGCGCAGATTTCAATGCAGTGGGACTTGGCTCCGCCGCCGACTGCCAAGTGGTTAGCGGGGGCGTAGACTTAGGTTCAGCGGCCAAGGGAACTTGCAGTATGAGTTATGGCCAGTATGCGGATATTTTTTCTGGAAATCCAACCGGCTGCGGCCTTGACGGTGTGGCAGATCTTCAGAAAGTCATCACCTTTGCCCCTACACGCACCAGCGGCAACCAGTACAATGCCCGCGTGGACTACACTCGCACGAGGGACCTGTTCGCTGCCAGCTTCTACATCACACCTCTTAACAGCGTTGGCGGCGACCTCGGTGCCAATGGACGTCCAATGGCAGACCTTACTTTCGACCCGCGAAACAAGTATGTAGCTCTGATCTGGAACCACACTCTTTCCACGACAATGATGAATGAGGCGCGTCTGAATTGGACGCGCTTCTTTGCCAATCAATTCGGAAGTAACTCGAATGTGGCGTGGAATCTGCCGCGTTGGGAGATTGAGGATCTACCTGGCGACCGTGCAAAGTACGGCGCGAACCAGGGCACGAATTCGCCGGGCATGTTCGCGCAGAATCAGTTCGAGTTTCGCGATACATTCAGCAAATTTCTCGGACGCCATGGTCTCAAAGCTGGATTTATCGCTACATTAAATCAAGATAACAACGACTACGAATTTGGAGCCGCACGTCCCGTATATGTGGCCCATGGCATCTGGAACTTTGTGGACGGCACGCCCATCTACGAAGGGATCAATGTGGATCCAAGAAATGGCGGCCCGACCGATGTGCACAAATATTACCGCCAGCACGATTATGCCGGATTCGGACAGGATGATATAAAACTGCGGACGAATTTTACTCTCAATGTTGGGTTACGCTACGAGTACTTTGCGCCATTGAATGAGAAATTCGGTCGCCAAAGCAATCTCATCCTGGGTTCCGGCCCAAATCCCCTGCAGACTGCCACCTTGCGTGTGGGCGGGCCTCTTTATCCCGCTGACAAGAATAATTTTGCGCCCCGTCTGGGTTTTGCGTGGACGCCATCGAAGTTCATAACTAAAACGGTCATCCGCGGTGGTTTCGGCGTGGCCTACAATCGCATCACGGACACGATGACCGGAATCAGCCGCGTGAACCCTCCGTACTTGTTCAGGGAAGGTTTCTGCTGCGCTATGAGTGCGAACGATTTCGCGGCTAACTCTTGGGCTGCTCCCCCTTACGACAACGGATTGATAGTCGTAACGGAAGGCAAGAGCAACAGTCCGCTGAGCTGGCCTGCCAATCCATTGATCGCAGCCACTTTCAACCCGGCAACCGGTCTGCCGATCGGTGGCAACGTGGAGATCTGGGGGGCCCCTCAGACAACTCGGACGCCCTATGTATACCTGTACTCAACGGAAGTGCAGCGCGAGCTGCCCTGGAATTTCCTTTTCACTGTCGGCTACCAGGGTAGCCAGAGTCGCAAGATGCTGAGAATCGTTGGCCTTAACCGCGTTTATCCCCAAGTAAATCCGGTTTTGTCTCCGGTCTATTTTCCGACCACGGACGTAAACGGCCACTTCAACGCCCTTAACGTCAACGCGACAAAGCGCTTTTCGCATGGATTCCAGTTTTTTGGCAAGTATCAATGGAGCCGCAGCATGGACGGAGGCTCATGGGAAGGAGCCGGAGGCAACCGGGATCCATTCTATCCCATCAATCAAACCTGGGACTATGGCCCTTCGGACTACGACGTAACCCACAATATGCTGTTTACGGCGCTCTATGATCTCCCGATCCTGAGAAACCGCCATGACTTAGTCGGGAAGGCCTTCGGTGGCTGGCATGTGGACGGAACTTTCCAATTCCATAGTGGTTTCCCGTGGTCGCCGATCGAGAGCAATAACTGTCCCCCCATCCCTGCTGGAGGCACGCTCTGCCCCGCCCTCCCGGCCAAATATCTCGGAAACGCTGGGAGCGACTTCAGCACCGATACTTTCAAGAAGGTCAACGGTAACTTCCCCGGGATCGTTCCCGGGGGAAATTGCACCGCAGCGAATGGCCCCATCGCTGGAACACCATACTTCGATGTTTGCACGACGGGGCCACCGTTCATCCACCGCAATTCGTTCCGTGGCCCGCGCTACCAGACCATCGACACAAGCTTTTCCAAATCCACGCCCGTGCCCTTTTTCAGGGGCGAATCGGCTAAATTGGACCTCCGCGCAAATTTCTTTAACCTATTCAA